>Ga0210005_1000024_pt1 | contig 136855 bp, 142 predicted proteins | sample CryGey02umfilter_3_FD_183961 | JGI IMG/M metagenome (GOLD analysis project Ga0210005, IMG submission 183961) | Groundwater microbial communities from aquifer in Utah, USA - Crystal Geyser 4/9/14 0.2 um filter (SPAdes) (version 3) | ecosystem: Environmental > Aquatic > Deep subsurface >... | reverse complement strand
TTATGTCCGCCTTTTTTTCTTCCTCGTAATGATATTGCTATTTTGTTAGGCTCGCTACTGTGCAACTTTTTTGGGGGTTGCGAGCCTGACGAGGCGAGCATTTCAGAATTTTTTAAGCTTCAAAAAATCCGTACCCAAAAAATTGCACAGTAGTAAGAGCCGTATTCAACCAAACTAGTAATTCCGCAATTTATCCACCTTATCATGTGCGCGGATTTTTTCAATCGCTTTTGCCTCAATCTGCCTAATACGTTCGCGTGTTACCTGAAACTCGCGACCCACCTCCTCTAGTGTGTACACCACACCATCCACAAGCCCGTGCCTAAGCTCAAGAATCTTTCTCTCTTTTTCAGAAAGGTCATTCAATATTTCTTTTACCTGGTCTGAGAGAATCCTTTGGGCAGAATCCTGCGCAGGTGAAAGTATCTTTTCATCAGCAATAAATTCACCAAGGGTTGATTTATCATCATCGTCACCAATAGGTTTCTCAAGAGAAACAGTATCCTGGTCAATTTTCTTAATGTTGTAAATTTTCTCAACATCAAGACCCATCTCTGTTGCTACCTCGTCTGGAAGTGGCTCACGTCCGAGGTCTTGAGACAATCGACGCACCACTTGCTTATATTTTGAAATAGTTTCCACCATATGCACTGGGATACGAATAGTGCGCGACTGATCCGCTAAGGCGCGAGTAATAGCTTGGCGAATCCACCATGTTGCGTATGTAGAAAATTTGTAGCCTTTTTCCCAATCAAATTTTTCAACTGCTTTAAAAAGACCGATGTTCCCTTCCTGGATTAGGTCAAGTAGCGTGAGGTCCGCGCTTCGTCCAACATATTTTTTTGCAATGGAAACCACAAGTCGTAAGTTTGCGCGGGCGAGAAGATTTTTGCCTTCCTCATCCCCCATCTGAATACGCTGAGCAAGATCTCGCTCTTCTGCAGCTAAAAGAAGCGGGTACTGCCCAATCTCCTTCAAATACATCTGAATGGAGTCGTATGATGAATCCCCACTTTTGTAGGTGTATTTTTTGTGCGTTAAAACTTCTTCAGGCTCAGTTTCTAGAAGCCCGCCACTTTCCAGGATATCCACACCTGCATCGTTAAGTTTTTCATAAAGGGCATCTAGAAAAATAACATCCTGTTCAACCTGAGGAAAATCCTTTAAAATTTCATTATATGTAATAAATCCGCGGCCGCGACCCTTGAGAATAAGTATCTGCGCCTTTTGCTCCCATCCTTCGGTGGATTTCTTTTTTGAAACTGTTTTCTTTGTTACCTTCTTAGGAATAACTTTCGAATCAGCAGACAGGTCACCAGAGCTGTGTCTGGACACGCGTCTTGGACGTGAACTTACTGCTTTTTTAGCAACCTTCTTCACCGCGATTTTTTTTGCCGGCGCTTTTTTAACAGCCTTCTTAATAGATTTCTTTGGTGTTGTTTTTGGTTTTTTTGTAGTTGTTTTTTTCGGCATGATTTATAAAATATTTTTTGTTAGCGTGTGTAATTCTTTTGAAATTGACTGACATTCGGTAAGAAGTTTTTCCGCAAGCGGGACGTCTCCTTTATTTTCTGCTTCTTTTAACTCTGCCATCTTTGCCGTAAACTTTTCTTGAAGAATCTCTTCATTCATTGTTCTTAGAAGAACATTCAATTCCTCTTCTATACGTTCGCTCCCGTGAAGTCGCGCCTCTGCCTCAAAAACAATTGCATCTCCCAAAACCACATCAATAGGCGGTAAGCCCTCTAGGAGTTTCGCAAAGCGAGCTCGATAATCTCCAATATTATTGATGGCGTTTTCTTTCAATCCCTCTTGCCATCGTAACACGCCTTCTATAGTACGAGAAATGCGTAATAGTCTGGAAAGCGGAGGATTTTTATATTCTAGTTTTTCAGCGTTTAAATTTATGGCCGAGCCATGAATCAGCTGATTCGCGTTTGCCATAGCTCCTCTTCTTTTAACTTCATCCCACACATGCTCCTCCTTTATCCCAAGAATTTTTGCTATTTCACCCACATAGTGCCCCTGATCAATTTGACTCTTTAGTAGTGCTACAAACGGCACAATGACTTCTGTAACTTTTGCGCGGAGTTCCGACTTCTCCTTGTGAAGCGATGGCAAAAGTTCTATGTACAAATCAATCACCTGCTTTGAGTTTTTTACCGCGTCAACCCACTGTAAAGGATCTTTGCAAGCAACGTCCGCAGGATCCATACCTTTCGGCAAACGTGCTATGCGTACTGACATATCTTGCGAGAGAGCGAGCTCAACCGCGCGATGTACTGCAGAAATGCCAGCATCGTCAGCATCAAACGCAAGTACAATATTTTTTGTGAAGCGTTTGATCATCTCTAGATGCTCGGAAGTGAGAGCAGTTCCAGATGAAGCAACGGCATTTTTTACTCCTGCTTGATGCGAAAGTATGAGATCCATTTGCCCCTCCACAAGAACACAACTATCTTCGCTACGAATAGCGTCCCGCGACTGTGAAAAACCAAACAACGCGCGCGACTTGTGAAAAACCTCTACATCAGGACTATTTACATACTTAGCGGAGGCCGACGCGCCAATAGTCTTCCCTGCTTCTTCTTTAAGGATTCGCCCAGAAAACGCTATAACACGTCCCGAACTGTCTGTGATTGGGAACATAACGCGCCCACGAAATCTGTCGTAGAAACCTTTTGGAGACCTAACAATAAGCCCAGCCTTTTCCATCACATTTTCTGAAACTCCCTTCTTTGCAAGGAAATCACCTAGAGAACGCCATTCGTCTGGAGCAAAACCTACACGAAAACTTTTTACAGTTTCCTGTGTTATCCCGCGACCAGTCAGATACGACACAGCATCTGGAAACTTTGGCAACACGGCCTCGTAAAACCTTGTAGCGAGTTCAAGCGTGGAAAATATCGCGTCTCGCTCGTCTTTTGCGCCGGTTCTTTCGCGAGTGAGCGTCACACCGGCTCTGTCTGCAAGAAGTTTCAACGCGCCTTGAAAATCAAGTCCTTCAATTTCCTCAACAAATGAAATAACATCTCCTCCTTTGTTGCATCCGAAACAATGATATGTTTGTCGTGAAGGCGAAATGAAAAATGATGGTGTGCGTTCATTGTGAAAAGGACAGCACGCCTTAAAATTCCCCCCAGCTTTTTCAAGCTTGAGGTATCCACCTGCGACATCCACGATGTTTAATCGTGATTTTATATCTTCGATGACTGAGGACATTGGATTACATTTAACAATTGACATTTAACAATTGACAAGGTGCTACGAGTGGATTCCGTCAAATGTCCGCGTAGCGGTGTCAATTGTCAAACGTAGGAATTATCCGCTACGCGGATAATTCCTCTGCTACTTCTCCGGGAAGCTCATTCACGCCACCATTTTTACCAAACCCTGTTCCTGCTGGGATAAGGTGACCAATGATAACATTCTCTTTCAGTCCACGAAGAGTGTCCACACCGCCCTGGATTGCAGTATCAATAAGAACGCGAGTTGTATTCTCAAATGACGCAGCTGACATCCAGCTCTTTGTAGTAAGGGCGACAACGGAAATACCAAGTACCACTATTTCTCCCTTTGCCTTTTCTCCACCCATCTTCTCTATTCGCTCGTTTTCATGAGCGAGTTCTCCCTGTTCAACCACATCACCAAGATTGAAGATTGTATCTCCAGAATCTTTAATCTTTCTTCGCGAGAACATTTGGCGAATAATCACCTCAATGTGCTTGCGTGAGATTGACGCGCCCTGAAGTTCATAAATCTTGAGGACTTCAGTAATAATGTAGTTTTCTGCTACATCCTTTCCTGCGTATTGGAACACCTCTGCTATGTCGGCTGAACCGTCTGACAAAAGTTGTCCTTTTGACACAGCACTGCCCACCTTTACAAACGGAGTACGCTTTGCTGATGTTTCGTACTCTATTGCTTCACCCTTCTTCTTTCCTTCCCCCTCAGCAGGGAGTACCTTGATAATTAACTCCTTTTCGTCACGAATTACTTCAGTAATCACGCCGTTTGTGTGAGAGATAATTGCGAGACTCTTTGGCTCACGCTTTTCAAATATTTCTTCAACACGTGGAAGACCCATAGTAATGTCACCACCTGCCGATGCAATACCTCCAGAGTGGAAAGTACGCATAGTAAGCTGTGTACCTGGTTCGCCTATAGCTTGAGCAGCTATAATACCCACCGCCTCGCCAATCTCTACAAGTTCATTTCTACCGATGTCCAAACCATAACACATGCGACAAATGCCGTGCGAAGTCTTACACGAAAGAGGAGAGCGTACAATTGCTTCGGTAATGCCACGAGCCTCCGAATCCTTTACATCTGCTTTTGACATAAGATGACCCTTTTTGTAAATCACCGTACCGTCTGCGAGCGCAATATCCTTCGCAAGCACACGACCTTTTAGATTGCGTGAAAGAAGGATGTCAAATCCAACAAGGTTTTCCTTGCGGATAGTCTTGCCTTCTTTGTCTCCACAGTCTTCTTCGGTGATGATGGCGTCCTGCGCTACATCAACAATACGACGAGTAAGGTATCCTGCCTTTGCAGTCTGAAGCGCTGTGTCGGCGAGACCTTTACGTGAACCGTGAGTCGTAATGAAGTATTCCACTGGTGACAAACCTTCCTTGCTTGATGGAATAATCGGGAAGTCAATAGTGCGTCCTGCTGTGTTGATAATGAGCCCCATCATACCTCCCATCTGGAGAATCTGAGCAATAGAACCGCGCGCTCCTGACTTCAACATGTCCTCCACAGAACCATTTTTGTCTAGAGTTGCTGGCATAAATTTCTCAATCTCGCCACGAGCTCCCTGCCAACACTCAATGGTGCGACGATAACGCTCATCCTCGGAAAGAAGCCCAGCATTAAATTCTGAACGAATTTCGTCTGCCTTAATTTTTGCTTTTGCAATAATGCCTTTTTTCTCGGCAGGAATCTTGATCTCATCAATCCCCCACGTAATACCAGCTTTGGTTACATACTTGAAACCAAAGTCCTTGATTTTGTCCAAAATCGGAGGGGTCGCGTCGATGCCGTAAGTATTGATGAGTTCATCAATAATAGACTCAAGCTCCTTTTGTGTGATCTCCTTGTTCACATATGCGAAGTCTGAAGGAAGCACGCTGTTAAAAAGTAGACGACCAACCGTAGTCTCAAAAACCTGACCGCGGAAAATGGCGTATTTTTGAGAGTCGGTGCCCATCACCTTTATCTTTGCGCGATAGCTCACCGCATCAAAGTCGTGTGCTGTAATAGCGCTGTTTGGCGTAGGAAAAATCTTTCCTTCACCCTTTGCTCCTTCAATAATCTTTGTCATTGAATAACAACCAAGAGGAATATCAAGTTTTGGTTTTACAATTGGATCGCCGTTCCCTGGCCCGAGAAGGTTCTTGTTTGCGGCCATAAGCTCGCCAGCTTCCTTTTGCGCAGCGTGCGAAAGTGGCACGTGCACCGCCATTTGGTCTCCGTCGAAGTCCGCGTTGAATGCGGCGCAAACTAGTGGATGAACCTGGATAGCGTTGCCTTCGATTAGTACAGGGTGGAAAGCCTGAATACCAAGACGGTGAAGAGTTGGAGCACGGTTCAAAAGAACATACTTGCCTTTGATCACTTCTTCCAAAATTGCCCACACCTCAGCAACGCTGTCGTCTATGAGCTTGTTTGCTCCGCGAATATTGTACGCTAGCTCACGCTCAATAATTTTTGAAACGATAAACGGACGGAAAAGTTCAAGAGCCATGTGCTTTGGCAAACCGCACTGATCTAGATGAAGTTTTGGCCCAACAACAATAACCGAACGACCAGAATAATCCACACGCTTTCCGAGGAGGTTCTGACGAAAGAGTCCTTGCTTGCCTTTGAGAGTATCAGCGAGTGACTTCAAAGTTCGCTTTTGAGCAGCATTCATTGCCACAGATTGGACACGGCGAATTGAGTTATCAATAAGCGAATCCACAGCTTCCTGAAGAATACGCTTTTCGTTGCGTAGAATAACATCAGGCGCGCCAATAGCAATGAGTTTCTTCAAGCGATTGTTGCGGTTGATAACGCGACGATACAAGTCGTTCAGGTCCGAAGTAGCATGGCGTCCACCCTCAAGGGCAACCATTGGACGAAGCGCTGGTGGAATAATAGGAATAACTTTAATGAACATCCACTCTGGACGGACGCCTGAGTTGATAAGTGATTTCACAATTCCTAGACGCTTGTGAAGTTTCGCGCGTTCAACTGCGCCTGCCTTTTCTAGCTCACACTGAAGCTTCTCGCGGAATTTAACGAGGTCAATCTTTTTGAAGATGTTGTAAATCGCCTCTGCGCCAATACCTGCTTCAAATGCTGTGCTGTACTTGAGCGCAAACTTGTGATATGTCATCTCATCAAGCACCTTACCCTCAACAAGTGACTCAATTTCTTTTTTTGCTGTCAAAAGAAGCTCCTTAAGCTTTTCCTTTCCTTTTTCGTCGATAAGTGTCTTTGATTTGTTTTTGTATTCCTGATCAAGCTCCTTCAAGAAATTGTCTCTCTCTGTGATGTTTACAGAAGTGATGATGTACCCTGCAAAGTAAATAACTTTCTCAAGATCCACGATAGGAAGATTTAGAAGAAGACCCATGCGTGAAGGGATGGAACGAAGGAACCAAATGTGCGCAACAGGTGAAGCAAGCTCAATATGCCCCATTCGCTCGCGACGAACTATAGAGCGAGTAACCTCAACTCCACATTTCTCACAAATAATATTCTTGTAACGAATGCGCTTGTACTTTCCGCAGTAACATTCGTAATCCTTTTCAGGCCCGAAGATTCGCTCGTCAAAGAGACCTCCGCGCTCGCTTCTTTGTGTGCGGTAGTTGATAGTCTCCGGTTTGGTAACCTCGCCGTATGACCACTCCTTAATACGCTCAGGAGATGCAAGCTTGAGAACGATTTCGTCGAAATTCTGTAATTCGCGTAGTGTTTTCATGGTTGATTTTTAAAGAGTGAAACGACTATCAAAATCACCACCCGGTTAAATGCGATTTTTCAAATCGCAATTTAAAATTTGTATAAATTTTAAATTATTTAACTGGGTAAATAATCTGATGTCGCCTCGCTCGTTATCTTATTTATTTTTTCTTATTGAGCGAAATGTCGAGTGAGAGCCCGCGTAGATAATTTAGAAGCACATTGAACGACTCTGGGATATTTGTGCTTGTGATGTCGTTGCCTTTCACAATAGCGTCAAATGCTTCCGAACGACCTGAAATATCGTCTGATTTAATAGTGAGCATTTCACGAAGTACATGCGATGCGCCGTAACCTTCCAGTGCCCACACTTCCATTTCTCCAAAACGCTGGCCTCCGCCTTGCGCCTTTCCGCCAAGTGGCTGTTGCGTAATAAGAGAGTACGGCCCGATTGAACGCATGTGAATTTTGTCTTCCACCATGTGGTTCAACTTCAAGATGTACATATAACCAACCGCAATATCCTGATCAAACGAGTCTCCCGTGCGTCCGTCAAAGAGTGGCATCTTTCCATCCTCGCGGTATCCTGCCTTTACGAGCTCGCCTTTAATCTCATCAACTGTCGCTCCCATAAACGGAGGCACTATCGCCTGATAGCCAAGAGTGTGCGCGGCAAGGCCTAAGTGAAGCTCAAGAATTTGTCCCAGATTCATACGTGAAGGCACGCCGAGTGGGGTAAGCACCACATCAATAGGTGTACCGTCTGCCATGTAAGGCATATCTTCTTCGGGAAGGATTACCGATATAACACCCTTGTTCCCGTGACGTCCCGCGAGTTTGTCACCCACAGAAATGTTACGCACCTGCGCAACTTCAATGTGAATTTTCTTGATGATACCGCTATCTAGAGCGTCACCCTTTTCGCGCGAGAATATTTTCACGCCAATAACACGACCACGCTTGCCGTGATCCATGCGAAGCGAGGTGTCTTTCACATCGCGAGCCTTATCGCCGAAAATACTGCGGAGGAGCCGCTCTTCTGGGGTGAGTTCAGTCTCACCCTTTGGAGTAATCTTTCCAACCAAAATATCTCCCGGATGCACCTCTGCTCCGATGCGAATGATTCCGTCCTCGTCCAAGTCTTTAAGCTTTAGCTCTCCAACGTTTGGAATATCGTGAGTTGTAACCTCTGGCCCGAGCTTTGTGTCGCGCACATTTACAACAAACTCATCCATGTGAATAGAAGTAAACTTGCTGTCCTTCACGAGACGTTCCGAAAGAATGATAGCGTCTTCGTAGTTTGAACCTGCCCATGACATAAACGCAACGAGCGCGTTCTGCCCGATAGCGATCTGACCATTGTCTGAAGACGAAGTGTCCGCAAGCACAGCTCCTTTTTTCACCTTGTCACCAACGTTTATTATAGGACGCTGGTGGAACGCTGTAAATCCGTTTGTTCGTGAGAATGTTACAAGCTTGTATGAATGCTCCTTTCCATCTCCACCCTTCAAAACTATCTTCCTTGAATCTGAGTGAGTGACAGTGCCGTCCACATCCGCAATAACTAGACGACCAGTGTCGCGAGCGGCCATTCCCTCCATACCTGTTGCAACTAGAGGAGCCTCAGGCACAACGACTGGGATTGCCTGTTTCTGCATGTTTGAACCCATGAGCGCGCGGTTTGCGTTGTCGTGTTCCAAAAATGGAATCATAGATGTAGCAACCGAGTATGCTTGGTTTGCTGCGATGTCCATGTAGTGCACATCCTTGCGATCCACAAGCTCTGGATGACCAGCGCGACGTACCTCAACTTTTTCTTCAACAATACTGTCGCCATCCATTTTTAAAGACGCATGCGCAATGTTGTATTGCTCTTCCTCTAACGCATCCATGTACACGATTTCTTTTGTTGTCTTGCCGTTCCTTACCTTTACATAAGGCGTTTCAATCATTCCGAAATCATTGATACGCGCGTAGCAAGAAAGACGAAGAATAAGACCGATGTTCGGACCTTCTGGGGTGTGAATAGGACAAAGGCGTCCGTAGTGCGATGTGTGCACATCGCGAACTTCAATGCCTGCACGTTCGCGTGTGAGGCCACCGGGCCCAAGCGCAGAGAAAGTACGGAGGAGTTCAATCTCAGAAAGAACGTTGTACTGACTCATAAACTGAGAAAGCTGGTTTGTCGAAAAGAATTCTTTTAGTCGCGCCTGAAGCGGGCGAGGAGAGATAAATTGCACAGGCATTGTGGCATCTGTATCAATAGTAGACATTCTGTCCTGAATGTTTCGCTTCATCTGTGTCATACCAACGCGGATTTTCTGCTGGAGCATTTCACCCACAGAGCGAATGCGACGGCTTCCTAGGTGGTCAATATCGTCTGGAAGAGAACGAGGGTCGGCATTTAGCTTTACAATGTGAGAAACGATTACGGCAACATCACTTGCGTCAATAGTACGTTTTGCAATATCATCTTTATCAAGTCCTTTTGCGAAACGCTTGTTGAACTTGAAACGTCCAACTTCTGAGAGGTCGTATTTTTCCTTTGCGAAAATAGAGTTCACGAAACCACGAGCGTTTTCTGCTGTTGCAAGGTCGCCGTCACGAAGCTTCTTGTGAATTTCAATAAATGATTCGTCTGGAGTCTGAGCAGTATCCTTTGCTAGAGTTGCTTCAATCACCTTCTTCACCGCTTCGTCCTTACTTGCGAATGTTTTGAGGATTGCGTCGTTGTTTTCCAAACCAAGAGCGCGAAGAAGCACAGTCACAGGGAACTTGCGCTTTTTATCAATACGCACGTATACCGCTCCGTCTGGATCGGACTCCACCTCTACCCACGCGCCACGTCCAGGAATAATCTTTGCGCCGAAGTAACGCTTGCCCTTGAGCTCATCCACTGTGAATGACACGCCAAAGGAGCGCGAGATTTGTGGCACAACCACGCGTTCAACCCCGTTCACGATAAAAGTACCGTGCGAGGTCATCATAGGAAAATCCGCCATAAAGATTTCCTGCTCTTTCTCACTCTTAAACGTTTTGTTTATGAGCTTTACGCGCGCTTTGAGAGGCGCTTCGTATGAGAGATTGTTTTCTTTTGCAAAATACTCGTCGTACTTTGGCGCTGAAAGTTCAATACCTACGAATTCCAATGCAAACTTTTTCCCTGAGTAATCTTCAATAGGGGAGAATTCTTTAAATGCTTCTTTGAGTCCTACTTCGAGGAGCCATTTGTAGGACTTCAAGTGTGTCTCTACAAGGTTCGGCATCTCTATCTGTGGCTTCTTGTACCGCGCAAAGTGTTTCTGTAGTCGCATGTAAGATTTTGTTATGAGCGTAGCGAATTAGAAAATCTTACACCCGGTTAAATGCTTTCTACTGAAAGCCCTGCCTTGCAGGATTTAACTGGGTCTGTAATCTAACACCGCTCCGTTATTACCCGTTTATCCTCCCCTAAACGACAAAAAACAAAAAAGCAGTGATTACCACCTTTTTGATGTGTTATATAGGGTTTTAGACAAGCGAGACCTTGTAAAATTGTAGCTACGGCGCCAAGTACGCAATCAAATTACCGTTAAAAAGAGTATACCAGACTATAGATTGGTGTCAATGCGTAAATTATCCTTACACAGCAAGGATGATTCTGAATTCCTACTGCCATGCTTCATGAAGATGCTCCGCAAGCTTACGCTTCAAGAGCTCTCCGTCAATCAATTCCACTGAGTTTGACTTCGCCAAAGCTATCGCTCCTTGTGTAAAAGATGAAGTCGTTATTACAACTGCTCTTGTGCACCCATGATGTATCCGTCCTGCCACCGCTTGCTGAACTGCTGAATTATCAACAGGCACACTCCAGTGCTTTGCTTGAATGAGAATATTTTCCCCATTCCTACTCGCAATAACATCTGCGCCTTGATCACCAGAGCCACCTACTCTTTTACTTGCGTAACCAATCGCGCTATAAAGTCGGACAACAAGATTTTCAAATTCAATTCCACTTTTGCTCAACTCGCTCATGCTGTGCACTGCTTTTGTTCCAATACTTTCATTTAAATACCTATTTTCTTTTTTATCAATAAAATGTCTCAAGATTACAGAAAGTTCACCATAATCTTTTGTTGATATGGTGATATTTTTTTTATTAGCATTATCACGAAAGTCATCAAGGCGCTTCCACTCAAACTTGTACCCTCGATATTCCCATGGTTTAATTTTGCCTTCCTTCCCAAACTGGTCAATAAAGCTGTTCACACTACTCTCAAAACCAGTATTTGCTATTTGCTCAAGAATACTATCAAGATGACGTTTCGTATTCTCCCTTCTTTTAAATATGTAAAAGATATAAGCACCGACAGCTAGTACAAATACCGCAAGCACAGGAAGGATGTAATGATTCATCTCAAACCAAAAACGACTAGTATCCACATGGTATACGAATATGAGGTACGCGATACCAAACACAAATAGACCAAAAATCCCCCTCAAAATACCCTCTTCTTCATTTTCTTTTCTTCTATAGCGTCTTTTATACATATTAAAAACAGTATACCAAATTTAAAACAATAATTCTTAGTCTGCATTTTACATAGGCGAGGCATATGTATTCTCTATTTCATATCAAGGTTAAACCTTGATATTGTACGGGTGCTGTTTCACCTGTCGCTTGATGCGCGAAACTTCACTTTTGCCAATAATTTTTTCAAGTCGCTGTTTCAGGCTCAAACATACATGACAAACTCCCTCCTTATCCGAGACGCAAAAATGTTCAAGCGCCAACTCGTAAAGATGCGTGGCATCATATTCAGAAAAGGAAATTCTAGGAGCAGACTTTTTAGACATCGGATTAAGAAGCATTTCTGATTCAATGTTATTTACTCACTTTCTGTATAACCTTCAAAACATTATTCATTGATTTTTCTGTTTCCTTAATCTCTATTATTTTTCGAGATTTTGATAAGTGCAGAGTATTGCGTGTATCTTTTAATGCGTAAATATCTCTAGTGAGCCTCTTCCCTAAAAATTCCCCGAGCTTCTCAAGTAAATTTTCAAAAGTAATTACATTGTCTGGTTTCTTTTTCTCAGATTTAATGGCCAGTATAATTCTCCCATTTGTAAATTTCTCATCATCAATATGAGCGGGGAAACTTTTTGAGATTGTTTGCTCGTGTGCGTATTTTTCTTCTGGGAACTGAATCGTTTTTCTTTTACAAAAATCTAGCAATAGCGCCTCAATAATCGAAGCGCTGTACAACATAATTGTGCGGTCGATCTCTTGACTGTTTTCATTTTTTGAATCTCGTAGTGCCCAAAGAAATGATAGAAACTTAATCGAATCAACTAGATTTTTTCTCAGGCTTAAGTCCTGAACGAAATCAAAGTTCGCATTATTATCCATATGATTATTTCTTCCCTGAGGAATCTGCCATTTTTAGCAGCTTCGAAAGAGATGGTGCGCCTGTTTCCCTCAAGACGGTAGAAAGCTTTTTATCAGAACGGTACCTCAAATCAACACCGTATTGTTTTTCAACCGTGCCCACAAGTGTATCACCTCTTTTTTGAGGAATTCTTCCTACAATTGTTCTTTTTATTGAATTCATGTGTTTATGACAAATAATTTTTTATAGAAAACTTTAAGTCCTCGCCAACTGCACCCCAATCACTCTTTAACGCTTTCATATCAGCCTCCTGCTCTGTTTCTGAAATATTGTAATCCTGAAGTGTTGCGCCCAAATCAAGCATTCGCGACATACCCTCAAGGAACGAGGTTTCTGCAAAAAGCCTACTAGATGAATAGATATTTTTCATATGGAAAGTATAACAAATCGAGGTTATATATACAAATGCAGAAACCGCAACACGAGGTTGCGGTTTCGCGTCCTGCCACCGAAGCGACAGAAGGGATGAATAAAAGATACCATGCAATGCTTATATATGCAAGAATTTATCCACAGCCTCAAAGGGGACGAAACGGGGAAACGGGGACAGCCACCATTGTTTTGATAATTCCGTGTTCTAATTTACATAGGGTTACCCTATGTATTTACTTCATCTTCCCTCTCCTCCACTCCTCAATCTTCTTATGATCGCCCGACGAAATTTCCTTTTAAGGGGAAACGGGGACAGCCACCATTGTTTTGATAATTCCGTGTTCTAATTTACATAGGGTTACCCTATGTATTTACTTCATCTTCCCTCTCCTCCCCTCCTCAATCTTCTTATGATCGTCCGACGAAATTCCCTTTTAGAAATTTTTTAGGGTAAACCACCCGAGGACTACTTTAGTTTACCTTCTCTCCATTTTTCTATCGCAGAATGGTCGCCGGACAGTAATACTTTTGGAACTTTATATTTCCTTCCTTTCCAGACGAGGACTTCGGGGCGGGTGTACATTTCGGGAGAGGCAGTGCGTTCCTCTTCGAGCGACTCGTGCTTGCCGAGCACACCTTCTATTTGGCGTGAGCAAGCATCTACGACAACCATTGCAGGCACTTCCCCACCAGTGAGGACAAACGGCCCCACGGAAACCTCCTCTGCCTTAAAAATTTTCTTCACACGCGTGTCAATACCCTCGTAGCGACCTGCGATGAGCACAATATCTGTGTATTTTTTTACAAGAGCTTTTGCGTACACGTTTGTAAATTGCTTGCCTCCTGGCGCAAACAAAATTACTTTTATCTTTGATGCTTTTCTCTTTGCAATACTCTTAACAATCTTTTCAAGTGTGCGAAGTATCGGTTCTGCTGTCATTACCATGCCGGGGCCACCTGCGTATGGGCGGTCATCCACTTTTCCCCATTTATTACCCGAAAGCTCGCGAGGGTCATGATAGGAAATAGAAATATGTTTGCTCTCTTGTGCGCGTCCAAGAATAGACGCGTCCACATACGGGCGCACTGCCTCTGTGAAAAGAGTGATAATGTGAAAACGAATCATTCCTACAATATACACGAAAGCGGGTCGTCACCAAAGGCGACGACCCGCTCGAATCAGCTAACAGGTCACCAGAGTTGTGTCGGGACACGTGTCTTGAACATAGACTAATTAGCTCTTCAAATCCTCAATCACCTCCTCTACTGTCTTTGTAGCGCTTGAGCTTTTACCTCCTGCTGGTTCACTAATCTTCAAATTCACGCGCGCATTATTTTTCATTCCTACCACACGAAGAAGTGTGCGGATTGCTTTTGCTGTATTTCCATCGCGCCCGATAATCTTTCCCATATCTCCTGGATTTACATCAAGGGTGATGAGTACACCCATCTCGTCCACTACGCGTACTACTTTTACATCACTTGGATGATCGACGAGTGCCTTTACTACATATTCTAGAAATGTTACATCTGGTTCCTGTGTTGTCATATGATCGTGGTGGTTTATCTGTAATTACTACTAACATTTCAGCGTATTAGCTGATAAAAATCAGCATACTACAAACGAACACTCTATTCAAGATTTATTCGAGAACCGCCTTCACCCTTCTGATGCCAGCGCTTGAGGCTTCCTCCTTAGTTATCCTAAACTCCCCCATCGCTTCTGTATTCTCTACGTGTGGTCCACCGCAAAGTTCGGCAGAGTACGTGGTGCCATCGGGCTCAACCACAGAATACACATTAACCACATCAGGATACTTCTCCCAGAAACTTCCTTCCACGCCTCTTGCTTTCGCCTCCTCCTTTTTAATCTGCTCAATTTTTACCGCGCATCCTTTCGCAATCGCTTCGTTCACATACGCTTCCACTTTATCCAAAACATCTCGCTCCACTTTTTGCGGATATGTAAAGTCAAAACGAGTTCTTTCTTCTGTAATATTTGAACCTGCTTGATGCACATCATTTCCTAAATATTTGCGAAGGCCCGCTAGCATTAGGTGGGTCGCTGTATGAAGCGCTGTTGTCTTTTCACTCGCATCAGCAAGTCCGCCTTTAAACTTCCCTTCTGCCCCTGCGCGAGAAAGCTCTTGGTGTTTTTTGAACTCCTCGTCATACCCCGCTCTGTCCACAGAAACATTATGCTCCTCTGCAAGCTCCTCTGTCATCTCTATTGGAAAACCGTATGTTGAAAACAACTTAAACGCGTCATCTCCAGAAATTGTTTTATTTTCAAAAAGTCGAGTAATCTCTTTTGTTCCACGTTCAAGTGTTTTTCTAAACCTATCCTCCTCCTTCCAAATTTCTTTTACGATAATGTCTGTTTGTTCAAAAACATTATCGTACACTCCTCGATATTTTTGCGCGATAACAGGAACAAGTTCGGAGAGCATATTGTGCCCTATGCCAAGTATGTCTGAATAACGAACAGCTCGACGAAGAAGTCTGCGCAAAATATATCCTTGATCGGTATTTGAAGGTCTCACCCCATCTGAAATTATCATCACAGCGGTACGCACATGGTCGGCTACTATACGCGAGGCGCGAATGTGCCTAACGTCAACAGGAATGTCTCCTCCAGTCAGATCTGCAATCTTTTGCATTATCGGCGCAAACAAATCTGTTTCAAACACATTATCTTTTCCTTGTATCGCCATCACCACACGCTCTAGCCCTGAGCCTGTGTCTACATTTTTCTGCGCAAGCCTGCCAATCACCTTGCCGTCTTTTTTCTCGTACTCCATAAACACGTCGTTCCAAACCTCCACAATATCCTGCCTATCATCTGCCGTTAGATATTCCTCCATTGTCATATCGCCTAGACCATTCTCTGTGACATCGTAAAACATTTCTGTGTCGGGACCGCAGGGGCCGTTGTCCCCCGGGCTCCACCAGTTGGATTTTGCAGGCATAAAATAAATGTGACTGTCGGGCATATAATTTCGCCAAATCTCCAACGCCTCATTGTCGCGCGGAGCATCGTCGTTGCCCTCAAAGACAGTGACATACAAACGCGACGTGTCCAAACCAAGTCCATCTTCTTTTGAAGTTAGAAATTCATAACTCCACATAATCGCTTCCTCTTTGAAATAATCACCGAGCGACCAGTTGCCGAGCATTTCAAAAAAAGTATCATGCGTTTTGTCACCAACCTCCTCAATGTCTTGCGTGCGAACGCATTTCTGGCTGTTCACGAGTCGCTTCCCGCTTGGGTGTGGTGTGCCCATTAGGTACGGCGCAAGCGGTTGCATTCCAGCAGTATTAAAAAGCACAGATGGATCATTCTCGGGAACGAGTGGCGCTGAGGGAATAATCGTATGCCCGCGCTTCTCAAAAAACTTTAAAAATCTGTTGCGAATTTCTCGGGAGTCCATAAATTTAGTCTATAAAGTTAAAGGTCAAAAGTCAAAAGTAGATACAAATACAACTACTTGGGACGCTAAAACTAATCTTCAGGCGAGAAATGCACAAGTGCCTTAACCTTGTTCTCTATATACCAAAGGCCTGTGAAAATAAATAATGCGAATACTGTCGCTACGACCGCCAAAACATAATATCCATAACCTATTGCCACGCCCACACCGGCTGCAACCCAAATGCCCGCCGCAGTTGTAACCCCGCTAACTTTTGAGCCCTTGAAAATAATGAGACCTGCGCCTATGAAACCGATTCCTTGAATAATAGCGGCAGTAACGCGCGCTGATGAATCTGTAAACATTGTGGCGTTGGAACTGTAACCGCCTGATGCAAGCACACCGACAATTACAAAAAGTGCCGAACCCATGGTCACGAAACCGTATGTTCGCATCCCAGCAGTCTTGCCAGCAAGAGCGCGCTCAATGCCAAGCGACATTCCGAGAAACATCGCTGTAAACAACTTGAGAACGATTTCTAAATCTTGACTGCTTAAAAGTGTTGTGATGTCCATATTAAGTACTGTAGCAAATGCACATCGATTTTAAAAGTAATCACTCACACACCTTGAATACGAGGCGACAAGTAGCAAAAATGTGAGCTGTACGTCGCGCTTCAATCGACACTGCGCGACCCGATTTTGCAAAATCGACAGTGAACGTTTTTGCGACGACGGCAACAATGTAGTCAAGGATGTGTGATGGTTACTTTAAAATTCCTGACAAACCTGATCAACTTCTTCTACGACCTTTCCAATCTGTTCGTCAGTAAATCCAATTGATTTTAGAACCACTGGGCTATTTTTTAACTCGCGACACATTACAATTCCCTTTTCAAGCAAACTATTTTTGTCACCCTGAGTAAGTGTGGAAAGGAATGTAAGCGGATGCACCCCCGTTTCCAAAATCAAATCCTGCAAATTCCCTTTTTCAGGATAGTCCCAGCCAATCACAGTGAGCCCAGAGCAATTTGCATATTCAATTGCATCACTCGTGAGCTTGGTGTTTGTGATGAGCCACCCCTCGTGAACCTTCTTTACCTCTCCTTCGTGTCTTTTATGCGCTTCATCATGGGCTTTTTGCAAATCCATGAATCGTGCGTTAACATATAGCGCTACCTTCACGTCTGTTTTAATTCCCTGCTGATTGTGAAACTTGCACTCCGCAAAAATATGACGGTCGCCTTTTTGCATAAGCACATCCACCTCGTGATCAACACAAAACCCCTGTAGAATTACACCTGTCTCCGCGGTGTAACCCTTTCCACGCAAAACCTCCGCGACAAACTTTTCAAAGGGGAATCCACTCGGCCCGAGCTCGAGCACAGCCTTACGAAGTGAGTATCGAATAGCAGCCGGATATTTGCTCTTCTTGAGAATAGAATATGCATGCTTGTAAAGCTGAGAGGTCTTCATCCCTTCATGAAGCTCAGGGATAATGTGCTCTACAATACGCTCAATAGTTTCATCATCAGCACCGGAGCGCGTAAGCGACCGGCGAAGCTTATTGAGGGAGAAACGCTCACGCTCTCCAGTACTCTTGATGACCCACAACACCTCACTTTGGTCGTTACTCTGATTGCTCATCCAATTAGTTTAACACAGGAAACAAGCAAAAGAAAAAGGCCGTGTTTTCACGACCTTACGAGGCGCTACTTTATTCAAACCAAATCATTTCCTTATCGTAGTCTGGCATTCTTATTGGCCCTTCAATTAAAACACTGCGTCCCGTTAATTTCCATTCACGGAAATGGTGGAAGGTGCTCGACTCAGCAAAGACGTAGAAAAAGAATGGCTTTCTTGATTTTCCTCTGCCGAAAAAGACATCTACTCGTGCCATGCGATCAAGAATTCCCTTTTCAGTTTCTTCCTCTGCGCTGATGACAATACTGCCCAAAGCTCCGCGCTCTTCACACAGGAGTCTGAACACATGCTCAAGAACTTCGTTAGAAAAGGCGCCGAACTCAATAAAAGAAGTGCTTCTGTACCTAAGGGCATGTTCAATACACCCATTAAACCTCAAATAACTCATCTTTCCACTCATATCAACCTCCGGTCAACGGATTTTGCATGTAGGGGTCAACCCTACATGGACACAACAACAGGTCATATCAATAAGAAAACTACTACACAACACTCATTGCGTCAAATTTTACACAGGTTGAATCTATGTAGTTATTATTCCTCCGCCGAGGCACTCATTGCCATCACACAAAACGACCGACTGGCCGGCGTCGAATACTGCGGGCCTTTCAAGGCGAAGAAAAAAACCACTTTCATTCAAGGCTATAATCTTACATTTGTATTGTTCTCCATGATAGCGCACTTGGGCAGTATATTTCCTTTTGGAATCTGGAAGTGCTCCTTTACAAAAGCTCGCTTGATCGGCTCGTAGCTCCTGCGAGGCACACTCTAGGGGCTTTATTGACTTACCTTCTAGTTGGTGCGCAACGGTGATTGTATTTTTCTCAAAATCCTTAGCTACCACGTAAAAAGGAGTGTCATCCGTGCCTTTTTTCGTCACTGTAAATCCGTGCCGTTCACCTAGTGTATAAAAATACGCGCCACGATGTGTGCCGATTGCTTCTCCTTTCTCATTCAAAACACATCCATCTTTCTCTCCAATATAGTGCGCGAGAAAATCCTTCATATCAAGCTTACCCACGAAGCAAAGTCCTTGAGAGTCCTTTTTCTCCGCAACAGGGAGCGCAAACTTTTTTGCGAGCGCGCGAACTGCAGACTTTTTGTATCCACCAATCGGGAAAAAAGTTTTACGGAGCTGCTCCTGCCCAAGTGTCCACAAAAAATACGATTGGTCTTTCGCATCGTCTACTCCTTTGAGCATTTCGTATATGCCAGTTTTTTTATCATATTTAACCTGCGCATAGTGGCCCGTAGCCACAAAATCCGCGCCTTCTTTTATAGCGCGTCTAAAAAATGCTCCGAACTTAATCTCCTTGTTACACATCACATCTGGATTTGGAGTACGGCCTGCTTTGTATTCGGCAATCATATAGTCTGCAACGCCCTCTTTGTATTCCTTTTCAAAATCCCAGGTGAGAAGCGGGATACCAAGGTGTGCTGAGACTCGCATTGCATCAAGTCTCTCCTCGCGCCACATGCATGGCAAAAAATCCGGTTGCCATACCTTCATAAAAACTCCCGTCACATCATACCCAGCTTTTTGTAGGAGCGCTGCTGAAACCGACGAGTCCACTCCGCCCGACATTCCCACATATACGCGCCCTTTAGATTTTTTCTTCATTTGTTTACCCTACTTGAATACCATTAAAATCACAACTACCTCCAGTAAATTCTAATGCTCGTGAGAATTCGCTGGAGATAGTTGCTGGTCAAATGTCAAACGTCACAGGTTAATTGCTACCTAAGATACTTTGCTTTGTTTGCCACATGTTCATTAAAAGTTTTCGCATAGTGCATCATGCCATCTTTGTCTGAAAGATAATACATATACGATGTTGCAGTCGGATGAATTGCCGCGCTAATAGTAACAATGCCCGGGTTCCCAATAGGACCTCCTGGGAGACCTTTGTTTGTATATGTATTGTACGCTGATTTAATTTTTAGATCTGCAGTTGTAAGCTCGCTTGATTTCCTGCCCAGTAGATACATAAATGTCGCGTCTACCTGTAGTGGCATTCCTTTTGAAATACGATTCCAAAGCACACCTGACACTAGAGCCATATCCTCGGGATTAGAAGCTTCTCGTTCAAGAATAGATGCCATAATAATTATATCGCGCAATGAATGCTTTGATGTTTCAATCGCGTCAGACCATGGCTCTATCTTTTTATTAAAATTAGCAATCATCATTGTTTCTACACCTTGAGCTGTAATATTTTCTGGAAAATGATATGTGTCTGGGAAAAGGTACCCTTCCTGCGGACGCGCATGTTCTAGAAAAAATATTGTATCAAAATTGGAAATGTTTTTTTTCAAAACTGCTGCTACTTCCTTGTTAGACATTCCCTCCGGGATAGTTACGCGTACCGCAGGAATTCCTGAGATGCTTCGCGCAATGCGTATTGCAATACGACATGCAGAAATCGGTTCTTTAAAAAGATACTGCCCTGCGGACACAGGCTTTGCGCCTCCGACTAGCTTCGCGCAAAATTCAAAAAAACTTTGTGAACGAATAAGATTTTCTTTTTCAAGGAGCGCGGAAACTTCTGTAAGTGATGCGCCCTTTTTTACTGTAATCATTTTATTTTCTGGGAAACCGAACGGCGCCATCAAACGAAACGAAATGTACGCTGAAAAAAGGACAATTGTAATCACGATAACAATCAAAACTTTTGCGCCTCGCTCCTCTATACCGAGCGACAACAGAAACTTTGAAAAACGTCCTGTTTCTTCTTCTATTACTTTTTCTTTTTGTGTTTGGTCCATGATGATTAAACTGGCAAATTGACTGGTGCCTCCGACTTACGTGAAGGAATACGACCGAATGTAGGTGTCTGCGCAACACCTCCTGGGAAGTGATAAATAGTTGCAAGCTCCTCTGTGGTAAGCACAAACGGCTTCAATTTGCGTGGCAAGTGAAACCACGAACGCTGCTTGTATGCCTCAAACATATCCATCTTTTTCCATGTTAGGCGAGTCTTGTCATAATCCTCCCAAGGAAAATCCCACCCATATGTTTGCTCGCCACCTTTGAATGAGTTTAGATTGTTTGAAGTAAACGGGCGCAATAGGCCACCTAGTGCTTTTATATGACCAAAATCCGCTTTATCTTTCTTTCCAAGATATATTGCGCGAATACCACAATCAAAACCTAGCTTGTTTATACTACGCTCAATAGCGGCAACAGCGTCTTGTTCACCCTTGGTGGTCATAAAAAGTTTAGTAAAGCCCTCATCAGTTTTCTGGTCACGCTTCATTATTTTTTCGATTAACGCTTTTCCTTCATCTTGCCATGTACCAATACTGCCATCGGCTTTTTTATATCGCTTACTTGCCGACTGCACAAGTATTTGAATCCAAATTTGCTCGTCTTTTCCAATTGAGCCAAGGTACTCAATAATAGAAGTGATGGGATCAATTTTGAACTCCTCTTTCACACCCTCTTTGTCCATACCATAGTCAACATAAGTTTTGATTGGATACGCGTCTTCTTTTGCGAGAATGTATTCAGAGCTAATCATTTCCCAGTCACCCTTTTTGCCTTTGTAGTCCACATAGCGTGTGTAGTCTGGCACCTCGTGTATTTCTATATCTGGATACTGCGCGTAAAGTTGCGCTTCTATAACATTTTTGTAAAAAGCGCCTGTGCGAATAAAAAAGTGCACATTCCCCTCCAGGGATACCATCTCCAATGAAAACCAGTCCTTAACTTTTCCTTTCCAGTATTTGTCCCACCAAACAATCTTGCCGGATGATTGATAGAGGGCATTTAGCATAATCTCCATTGCGAGCGGAGTTTTGTGAATCTCCTTTGGAATCTTGACCTCAAGCATTATCCAATTGATCCTCAAGATATATCGCCCCTGCACATAATGCATCCACTGATGCCAAAACAAATAACCTAGAAAAATCGGACCCCAGTACGGGAACCATGCGAAAAAAGTTGATAGAAAAGAAACAACATGCGCGTATAACTCGCTAAATCCGAGAGACTGAATTAAATCCATATTATCCTATGATACCATAAGGGGAACAGAATATGGAATATCGAATGTTGAATATTTAATAAATACAAAGAACCCGCCTCTCGGCGGATTCTTTTTTGAATTTATTCTACCTTCAATATTCAACATTCTACCCTCTTACGCCAGCGCGTATTTCCCGTCCTTTGTTTTCTTGAACATTTTTGGGTCCTGAAGATTTACAAAGACTGTATTTTCTTTTACATAACGCTCCTTGAGTACGCGGTCAATAATATCTTTTTTTGCAAGTGGTCCTTCCTTCTTGAGAACCTTTGCGATCACATCCTTCACAACACCTTTTTCGTAACCCCATGACGAGAGCGCATAGAGACCACGACCTACTAACACAAAACGTTTGTCTTTTATAAGCTCATTGTGACAAGTTGCTACGTGCGCTTTTTTGTCAAAAATCTGAGTGATTGACTTTGCGACTTCTGTAAAGTGCATCGGTGAACCGTGCTTGCGAATAATAAGATACGCATAATCGCGCATCCCGCGAGCATTTACATTGTGTGACTCTGTAACACCCCACTCGCCAAGAGGATTTTTTGCAATCATTTTTGAAAGCGCCAACCAACGTTTTGTGATTTCCTCGTTTTTATACTCTTCAGAAACATCCTTAAGATGACTCAAAAACGCTGCAATGATTTCGCTTTCAGGAACCAGATCCTCGTGAGTAAGTGTTTTGTAAAGATCGCGAATAGCATCATGGACCTTCATAGAAACTTTGTCGTCAACAATCCAGCGATGGCGAAAATTCTCATCCTCTTTTTCACGTTTAAACTTGTCCCCGAGAACAAGCAGAAAATACATGTGGTTCTGCGTACTCTCATCCTTAGCTATATGCATCAAAAAATCTTCTTCACAAACGACTCCACCCAATGACACTACTAGCTTATTTAATTCATCAAATACATCCGATTCCTTTTTGAACGCGTCGGATTTCTTGATGGTCCCCAAAGCAAAGTTTTCAATCTGGCGAACGCGCTCGCGGGTTATACCATATGATTTGCCTATACCATCAAGTGTCATACGATCAGTACTTTCACCTAAACCGTAGCGCTTTATCATCATATCAAGAGCGCGAGGCGAAAGAGAAGCGAGTAATCGTTTTACGACTTGTTTTGGCTTAAATGTTATGGCTGACATATGTAATTGCTATTAAAATATCTTGTTAATTAATTTTCTTGCACGAAGTAAACCCTTTATATCATTAAAGGGGTTACGAGTCAACCCCTAGTCTCCAACCACAATATTGATAAGTCTTCCTTTTACATAAATAATCTTTCTTATCGTATTGCCGTCTACCCATTTAACGATTGCTTCCCGCGCTAGAGCAAGCTCTTTTAGCGCATCCTCCGATGTGTCCGCAGGCAGAACTATAGTGTCGCGGAGCTTCCCACCAACCTGAATGGCAATGGTAACCTCATTCGCTACGCACTTGGAAGCGTCAAAAACCGGCCATTTTGCAATGTGGATTGATTCTTTGTTGCCTACTTCATGCCAGAGATCCTCTGTGATGTGCGGAGCAAATGGAGCGAGGAGTAGGAGCAGAGTTTCATATGCGCTCTTTGGAATCGCTTTAAGTTTCTCTATTTCATTTACCAAAATCATCATCGCAGAGATTGCAGTGTTGAAACTAAACTCCTCAATATCCTCCCCAACTTTTTGGATTGTTTTGTGGATAATCGCTTCTTCTTTTATTTCTGCATTGTTTGAAACCTTATCCTTCAATTTCCACACCCGCTCCAAAAAACGTCGCGGTCCGATGATTGTCTCACTTTTCCATGCCTTCATATCTTCAATGGGCCCGAGGAACATTTCATGGATACGTAGTGTGTCTGCTCCGTACTCTGAAACTATTTCATTTGGGTTGATAACATTTCCAAGCGACTTTGACATCTTGCGTCCGTCTTCCGCGAGAATCATCCCCTGGTGGAGAAGCTTCGTAAATGGCTCGTCAAAATTAATATAGCCAAGTTTTTTTAAAACTTTTGTAAAAAATCTTGCGTACATAAGGTGAAGCACAGTGTGCTCTGCTCCTCCCATATACATATCCACAGGAAGCCACTTTTCAATTGCTTCGCGTGAAGCGAATTCTTTATTATTTTTTGGGTCCGCAAAACGGAAATAGTACCAACTTGAGCAAACAAAAGTATCCATCGTGTCTGCTTCACGTCGCGCTGGTTTTTTGCAGGTTGGACACACAACATCATTAAATGTTTTTGAGTATTTTAATGGAGACTCCCCTGTTGGACGAAAATCAACATCTGTAGGAAGAAGCACTGGAAGATTTTCCTCCTGCACTGGCACTTCGCCACATTCGTCGCAATAAATAATAGGTATTGGCGCGCCCCAATAACGCTGTCTTGATACAAGCCAATCACGCAAACGATAATTTACTTTTTTAAAACCTAGTTTTTTTGATTCTAGCCATATAGACATTTCTTCGCGAGCGAGAAAAGAAGGGAGCCCACTAAATTTACCAGAATTGATGAGTGTGCCATCCTTTATGTATGCTTCTACCCCACCAAAACCATCAATAGACGGCAAGATTGACAAGTTGTATTTTTTAGCAAACTCAAAATCGCGTTCATCGTGTGCTGGGACTGCCATCACTGCTCCTGTGCCGTAGTTACTAAGCACATAACCAGCAATGAACACTGGCACAGATTCATTAGTAAATGGGTTAACCGCAGAAATCCCCTCAAGCTTTACTCCTGTTTTTTCTTTTGCGAGCTCTGTGCGTTCAAGCTCAGTCTTTTTACTGGTTTCTTTAATATACGCATCAATTTCATCGTTATTTTTAGCAGTTGCGCGGAGTTTTTGGATAAGCGGGTGTTCTGGAGCCAGAACCACATACGTCATTCCAAACACAGTGTCGATGCGTGTCGTGTATACGGCAATTGATTCCTTCACTTCTGGAATTTCCATCTTGAACTCCGTACCTTCGCTTCTTCCAATCCAGTTTCGCTGAGCAGAGATTGTAGACGAAGGCCAATCAACTTTACCAAGGTCATCAATGAGCTCATCTGCATAATCGGTAATTTTGAAAAACCACTGATCAAGATCTTTTTGGATAACTTCGTTTTTACACCTTTCGCAAACACCATTCTCGGCCTGCTCGTTTGCAAGAACAGTTTTACATGATTCACACCAATTCACCTTCGCCTTCTTTTTGTATGCAAGACCATTTTTGTAAAGCAAAAGAAAGAACCACTGTGTCCATCGATAATACTCAGGGGATGACGTATCAATCTCCCGCGTCCAATCTGAAGAAAATCCGAGACCCTTCATCTGCGCTATGAAATTATTTATATTCCGGTGAGTGCTTTTGTCTGGAGGTACGCCAGTTTTGATAGCGTAGTTTTCTGAAGGCAAGCCAAACGAGTCCCAGCCAATCGGGTGCATCACATTAAACCCATTCATACGCAAATAACGCGAATAGATACATGTTGCAGTGTAGTTTTCTACATGCCCAAGGTGCAACCCATCCCCCGATGGATATGGGAACATATCCAGCACGTATTTTTTGGGCTTGTCCGAGTTATTGTCGGCCTGATACATCCCAGCCGACTCCCATTCATCCTGCCACTTTTTCTCTATTTTAAGATGGTCGTATTTTTCAGACATTAGACTACTATTGTAGCAAAACACGCGCCGAGTACCAATATTGGCGCTCGACGGGGTTTTGAAGTGCATTATCTGACAGGAGCAGGTTTTACTATAGTGTTAATCGGAGGATAAAGCTCTGGGTCAAGAGCGCGGTCAAAGCATACTCTCCCGGCTCCGTGTTGCCAGTTTTCATTTGCCAAAGTTTTATACACAGAAACGGGACGAGAAAAATCATCTACAGCCATCCCCTCTGGAGTTTCCTTGCTAAATGTTGCGCATAGTTGGAATGAATACTTTCCCTTAACAAGGTATTCATATTGCGCCTCAGTTGTTGGGTCAACCGGCATTACAAAACCGCTCAATGAATCCTTGATATCATCCAACACTGCTGGAAGTTTTTGTTTCGCTTGCCAATAATAAATTATTTGATTTTGAATTGTTTGCAAACCATCCACCCTGTTTGCGTCAAAACGCTTTTCTTTTTGCGCGTATGGCGAACCCATTACAAAAAACCCCACAACGACGGCAAGTATTACAAACGCGCCAGAGCCATAGGCAAAACGCTGATGAATGCCCGCGCTTTCTAAAGGCAAATGACACATACCATAAATGTAATACCAAAACACAGACGAAAGCACGAGAATTATAGAAATTACCTTGAGAGCAAAAGCGAGCGTGATTTCCTGACCGGCTAAAAACGTTTGGAGTAAAACAATGAGGTCAACCGCTATCACAGCACCAGCAATAAACAGAGTGAGGTACACGAGCCACTTTCTCACCGACAATTCACGCTTCTCTGGAAATTCGGATTCCGAGCGCGACGTGATGCGCATAAAAAGAAGATAGAGGGGGAACGCGACTATGAGCATCGCTATAGCCAAGGAAACACCACCAGCGTACGGATCAACATATTCAAAAGGTTTTGGGTAAAGCTGATTGATAACCTCAAAAAGAAGTGTCAGGATGCTGGCAACACTGATATATAGTGTTACGATTGCACCGAAATAGAGAAAAAAATCTTTTGGCGAGGTTCTAGGTTTTTGCGTGCTTTCCATACATATAATTGTACACCAATGATGTACAATTGACAATACATAACCTCACATACATATTGCGCTCTTTGGGAAACCAAAGGAATGACAATATCCAATCAAAACAAAGGAATTAAGGGGGTCTGCCATTCTGTCTGATCGTCTGATACGCTTTTCGGTATATGATTACCGAACAAGCACAAGAACGGGCAAAGATACTAACATTTTGGAAAAACATGGGACTGAAGCAGTTTTGGAAGCATACGGGGTACATAGGCTTACGCTCTTTTACTGGCAGAAGAATCTCAAGAATGGTAATGGAAAGACCCAAGCATTGAATTCTGGATCCAAGAGTCCAAAGGTAACAAGGAAGCGTCTCTGGGACGCAAACATCTTAGACGAGATTCGTCGCCTGCTTGATAGGTATCCAAACCTCGGAGAAGAAAAGCTCTACCCGTTTCTCGCAAAGTTTTGTACGGCAAACAACCTTCCGTGCCCTAAGCCCGTGACCATCGGACGACTCATGAAAGATATGGGAGGGTTACGAAAGTTCCCGCAAAAGGTGTCTCATTTCGGCAAGACCAAAAAGGTGAATCGCCAGAAAGTCTTGAGAAAACCTAAACATTTGAAGATTACGCACGCGGGGCATGTCGTCGCTCTTGATACCATAGAACGCTTCGTAAACGGATGCAGGAGGTACATAATCACCTTCGAGGACATCCACACTCGCTTTGCCTTTGCATGGTGCACAACCTCTCACGCATCTCTTGCCGCCAAAGAGTTCTTTGACCTTTGTCGTGTTGCATTTCCATTCCAGATGGAGTTTGTGCTGACCGACAATGGTTCGGAGTTCAAGAAGCACTTCAATGAGGAGTTGAAAAATCTTCACCTCACGCACTATCACACATACCCACGGACACCCAAGATGAATGCTCATGTGGAACGCTTCAACCGCACCATTCAGGAGGAATTCGTTGACTACCATACCGGACTTCTCCTTGACCCAGTGAAATTCAACCATGCTCTCATGGACTGACTCGTGTTCTACAATACCGAGCGAGTGCACTGTGCCTTTGGCAATAAGTTGTCGCCTATGCAGTTTCTGGTACAATCACCCTATTATCAAGTAATTTTCTCCAAGGAGTGCAAAAGTGGGTGCGGTTATACAGACAATTTGTTATTTTATATTTTTGTGATAGATTGAATATCAATGGAAGCGCCGAAAAAGAAAATTCTCTTAATAGACGATAACGAAATTGTTCGTTTGATGTTTTCAAATGTTTTTTGGCTTCATGGATTAGATCACAAATACGAGCTAAACACTGTTGGCACCATAGACGAGGCGTTTGTTTTCATAGACAATCCTTCCACTCGCCCAAACATCATCTTTACAGGACTTGTGATGCCATTCAAAAAGGACGGCAAAAAAGCAACGAGTGCTGAGGCAGGATTTTCACTTCTTAGTCGTGTAAAAAATAATCCTGATACACAGACAATCCGTGTCGTTGTTTTTTCCGGATACAACGAGGGAGAATACCGCACGCAGGCGATGTCCCTCGGCGCAGAGATGTACCTACAAAAAGGTGAAAATATGCCACAGGATCTTATTGGGATTATCGAGTCATTTGACACTCCATAATCATGAGTACACCACTTGTAAAACTTGAAGACATAAACTTCTACTACAATCGTGGGAAGCCTTCTGAGGTGCATGCGCTAAAAAACATCAATCTTGAAATTGAACGCGGAGAATATGCGGCATTTTTTGGACCATCTGGTTGTGGAAAAACAACACTCACATATTTGATTGGCGGTATCGAAACAGAAAACACGGATGAGGGACATATTCTCATCGACGGACGTGACCTTCGTGGACTTACAAAAAAAGAGCTCGCTGTTTACCGACAAATCGGTGTTGGTATTATTTTTCAGCAATTCAACCTTCTCCCTTCTCTAACAGTTTTAGATAATGTAGCACTTCCTATGGCATTTCTTGGCATTAGTGTTGATCGTCGCAGAAAAGAGGCTATGAAGCTACTGGATAGATTCTCGATGACAAGCAAAGCAGACCGTTTCCCTTCGGAACTTTCTGGCGGGCAACAGCAACGTGTAAGTATTGCGCGCGCCCTCGCAAACAATCCTCCTCTCATTATCGCGGACGAACCTCTCGGTAACTTGGACTCTGAAAACGCAAACAAAGCACTCGAGTTTTTAAAGGAACTCAATGAAAAAGACGGTCGTACTATTATTATGGTTACGCATGAATCTTGGAGTCTTCGCGACGTGCGCACTATTTTTTACCTCAAAGACGGAGAGTTGATTAGAAAAGAACAGCCAGAGAAAATGAAAGAAGCTAAAAAGAAGCTTTCAGAACATTTGTATCACAAACTTTTTCCATAGATAACAACGGAGAGACTAATGGCGCGTTCGCTTTCTTATATGCTTATGCGCGGATTCTCAGGAGACGAGATTAAGCGTTTTGAAATGTTTCTTGCAAAAAGGCTTTCTGGTGATATAGACACACCAACATTTATTGATTTTATAGACAGCCCTTATAAGGAGGGTGGTGTTGGGCTATGGAAACAACGCGCAATCGCAATAGCAAAAACAGCGGAAGACATTGTAGAAAAAAGAAAAACAGTTGAGGATGTTTACATGGAGCTTCAAAAAGATCCCGAGACTCCTCTATATGAAGAAGTTTCAAAAATGCGTTCCTGGCTATTGGAGGATTACAAAGGCATACTTTCAGACATTCAAATCGTGCGTTTTGACGAGGCAGTTGAGGAACGTTTTCGAAACGTCATCAGTCCGGAAAACTTTCGCCAAGTGCTAGAGCTTTCACGTTCAGACTTTGGAGTTGGTCTCGCGCCAGGAACAGTACGATCAATTTCAGAAAAGCTTGAAACAATACTCACTGGAAAAAACCTGCAAGTATTTCATTAAAATATAAAATGGAACAAAATATTCAGAAACCGCCGTCAAAACTTGAAGTAAAAACAGACCATAGTCTTTCTGTCTGGGATCTGCTCAAACTTTCACTTCGAGTTTTTCGCACAAAACCAACACGAACTATTCTAACTGTGCTCGGTATGTCCGTTGGTATCGGTACTGTAGTTTTTCTTGTGTCTCTTGGTTATGGACTTCAATACATTCTAATTGGTAACCTAATTACCAGCGAAGACTCTTTGATAACACTAGAAGCAGCATACCCAAGCGAAGCTGGGAAAAGTATCAACCTTGAGAAAATGGATGAAATAAAAACAATGGAGGAAGTGGACGCAATAAGTCCAGTCACAGAATTCTCTGGCGAACTTTCTATTGATGGTGGAGCTCCAGGCATTATCCCTGTGACTCGTGTCGTACGTTCATCATATTTTAGATATGCAGGAGTTTACCCAGATATTGGAGATGTATTCAGTGAGGACAATCCTGGAGCTGTTTTATCAATACAAGCATTGAAACTTCTAGGTCTTAGTGTAGATAAATCAATTATAGGGAAAGAGGTTTCTGGAAAAGTTTATTACCCTAAGCCGGACGGAGGCACGGAAGAAGTAATCATTTCTAAACTGCAAATTCGTGGAGTTATTACTGACGAAAACGGACCGCCTCTTGCGTACATTCCCTACTATTCAGTCTCGAAGGAGCCAACGGCTCTCAAGAGTTTGCTAATCAAAGCGCGTAATGTTGACCTAGTGGAGCCACTCCGTGACAAATTAGATAAAGAAGGTTTCCTCGTGAGCGCAAAAATTGACCTCGTGAATCAAGCTAGAAAGATCACAAACGCTATCACAACTGTGCTCATGGTTTTTGGAACCGCAGCTCTAATCGTGTCTGCTATCGGAATGTTCAACACTATGATCGTTGGATTCCTTGAGCGTATTTATGAAGTTGGTGTTATGAAGTCGCTCGGTGCGACAGACGGCGATGTTCAAAACCTTTTCCTTATGGAATCCTTCATCATCGGATTTTTGGGAGGACTATCTGGAGTCGCTATCGGTATGGGTGGAGGCGCGGCAATCAACTTTGTTATGAGCACGCTTTCTCAAAACCTCGGAAGTAAAGCCCTCACGCTTTTCATTACTCCTGCATGGTTTACCATAGCAACAATAATTCTCTCTTCGTGTATCGGTATCATCTCTGGAGCTCTCCCTGCAAGAAACGCATCAAAGCTTTCTCCTAGAGAAGCATTCGTAAGGAAATAATATATAGCAAAATATAAATTACCTCGCTCTCTTTCTTTTATTTAATACAGCGAACTAATATCAATTATCTCCTATCGAATTTTTTCCGCTTTGTAATCTACAATACCAATCGAGTCTTTCGGCATACTTCCCAATTGATTATTTTCTGTATAGTATCTTTTATAGATTCCGATTCTTATTTTTTTATCTCCTGCCCATTATTACCACCAAAACCTTTCACAAAGCTTTCATTTTCTTTTTGCTCACTAACGACATATCGATTCAAAGTATCTAAATTAGTTACATAAAGAGGATTACATCTCGAAAAATCTGCATACATATAATTCTCAACAAAAATAGGCTTCGATTTATCAAAATTATTAGGACAAGCACGAAGAGAATTTATGCCATAATATATTAAATTTAATTTATCTAAATACAGGAGGTTTTTACACCCATCAGATTCCCATCGTGGATTAAAGTAAATTTTGTTCTTATTTTCATAAAAAATGCTAGATAGTGGGCCATTATTTTTTTTATAGAAGCTTCGTATGCATGAACAGCTATTTTACCTTCCTCCAAAACTCCTACTCCAACCACTTTAAATTTTGACGTACCCACATTATCTTCTGATGTCACTGTCTGAGTAACAGGTAAAATTTGTTGCGAAACACCTGGTTGAACACGACGAGGGATTTGCTGACAAACGGTTGGGGAAGGTTTCTGTGTATATATATAAAAAGCACTAACGGACAAAAAAAATGAGTACAATGAAAATAACTATGTATTTTTTATTAATAAAAAAATTATACTCTAAATTCAACCACATCTCCATCCTTTACTATATATTCCTTCCCTTCAATGCGGAGCTGCCCTTTTTCCTTTGCATTCGCAAACGAGCCTGCATCAAGTAAATCCTTCCAAAAAATAACTTCAGCGCGAATAAACTTGTCTTTGAAGTCCGTGTGTATTGCCGTACCAGCCACAGGCGCTGTGCTCCCCTTTTTAATAGTCCATGCGCGCGTTTCTTTTTCTCCAGTAGTAAAATATGTTTCAAGACCAAGCATTTCGTAACCTTTTGTAATGAGGTCATTGATGCCGTCATTTTTTGAGCCAAGTTCTGCACGGAACATTTCTTTTTCTTCACCTTCAAATGCCGAGAGTTCGTGCTCAACACCTGCATCTACGATCACATAGTGCGCATTGCGCGCCTTGATGTACGCAATGAGAGCAACGTAACGCTCATCATTCATCTCATCCAAATTATTCCCTCCTGCTTTTTTGTTGAGCACGTACAAAATAGGCTTCATCGAAAGCAAGTGCATGGTGCGGATAATCACCAGTTCTTGTTCATTAAGCGACACCTCACGTGCTAGCTTTTCAGATTCAAGCGCCACTTGTACTCGCTGGAGTACTTCCTTTTCTTTTCCTGCATCCTTGTCTCCTCGCTTCACATCCTTCTCAATATTCGCGAGACGCTTTGTTACTGTCTGAATATCTGTGAGAATAAGCTCAAGGTTAATGGTCTCAATGTCTGACACGGGGGCAATCTTTCCGTCCACGTGAATTATGTTACTGTCTTCAAAAATACGCACCACTTCTGCAATGGCGTCTGTCTCACGAATATGTGAGAGAAATTGATTGCCAAGACCCTCACCTTCGCTCGCTCCTTTTACAAGACCGGCAATATCCACAAACTCCACCACTGCGGGAATTGTTTTTTGTGTTTTTGAGAACTCCGCAAGCTTGTGTAGGCGCTCATCAGGCACGGCAACAACACCCACTGATGGGTCTATGGTGCAAAACGGATAGTTCTCTGCTGGAACAGATTTTTTCGTTAGTGCGTTAAAAAGAGTGGACTTCCCCACGTTTGGAAGCCCGACGATACCGATTGCGAGTGCCATAAAATTATTTTAATATCTGCTGATACTCGCATTTTTTGTGGAAAAACTCAAGCACGTGCGCTGGGCCAGTATATATTTGACAGTAGACGAGCATCTTGAAAACAATAGAAAACATGAAAATACCGCTCGAAAATGATTGGCGGGAGTACATCAAAAGGCGTAACCTTGAGCGTATGAGAAACACAGTCGAAAAGGAATTGAACCCAAACCATTACCAACTATCAAGTGAAGCAAAGAAAAGGCTCCGTTGGTTGTATACGCTCTACTGCGAACAGGTGGGAAACGTTACACAGTGCGCGAGAAAACTTGGAATCTCCCGACAATGGTTATCATCTGAGATGAAAGCAGTTTTTGAAAAGAATGGGAAAGACACGCGTTCGCTTGAACCAGAGTCAAAAGTGCCAAAGAACATGCGAAACAGAAAAAGAGTTGCGAAATAAGTGGAGGACATGATTCTGAAAGTGAGGACGCGGTCTGAAAATGTGTGGGAGAAAAAGGATATTGCGGTAGTGCTTCTGCGAGATCGCCATATCAAAGTGAACCCAAACACGGTGAACAAGTATCTGCACAAGCACGGGAAGATTGGTCCGAAGATATCAAAGAAAAATGATCGAGCATGGAAAGCAAAGTTAGAAATAGAAAAGCCCGAGGCAGAGTTGTTCGTGCGGTATCGTCCACCGAAAGCAACCAAGGATTTGGCGCCATGGGCACTCGTTGAGAAAGACATGAAATATGTTGTAAAACCAAACTCAAATGATGTTCCCGCGACACGATGCAAGAGCTTCTGGTATCAGCATACCGAAACAGATTCATTCACCAGAATACGGGTGCTCACGCTCGTGAAAAACAGCAATGCATGGAGGTCTGATTTTGCGCACAAGCAATCAAAAGAAAAGTTTCCGTTCGTCGTCGCATGCGAGAATACTGACAATGGAAGCGAGAACATGGGTGAGTTTCGTCTGTTGCTAAAAAAGATACGGTCTTTCACTTATACTCGAACGCAGGAATACCGACTGATAATCCGAAAGTGGAAAGGTCGCATCTCACAGAAGAGCTTGAGTTCTACCAGAAAGGTGGTTATAAAAAACATTTGAAGAACAACAAGTAGCAACAGAAAAATTGGAACATTTCTACTACTGCAAAAAGTCTGCGTCCAAGACGCGAACTTGCTAGTTAGCAAGCGATAGGATACCTGACACCGATGGAATTCTACGAATTATGGAAAACGAATACAGAAGAAGCTTTTGCGATTGTGAGGACGTATCAGGAATATTTAGCGAAACAACGAAGAAGACTTGCGGTGGCACGGTGGATTAAAAAGATAGAGCAAGTGCAAAAACTTATGGAATTTATTGACGTAAAATTAAACAAAAAGGTTGGACTAAAAAGAGCTAAAGGGTCTCTGATAAACTGTCGATTATGTTCAGTGGCTTGAGCGCATCCAAAACTGATCCTCTGGTACAACAAATCAGGCTGTCGGGAATACCGTAAGTTTAATTATTTCTGTAAAACTTTTTGGAGCTCTCCCTGATGCGCCCTCATCACCTCCATAGAAGCAGCCTGCTCTGAACGGCCAGCTTTCACTTTTACCTTTATTTCATCACCGATTTTTTTAAAAAGCTCTGGGTTCTTTTCTACAAGCCCGATGATGCGATCAATTTCTGCCTCTGGGACACCTTTGAGTTGGCGTTTTATAACCTGTTTAAGTAAAAATTCTTTTATCATATGGGACGATTCTATCAGAAAGTCACTGATCTTACAAACAAGATCAACTATGTCCGTATCTTATACTATAGTATGGGATACGGACATAGTGGGTGATTATTAGTGAGTCGTTGACTCGCTCACAGAAAAGCGATGCATGCGTTAAACGCCTGCACGCCCGCATTATATGTTGCAACTGCAACTCTGTTTGCCTCTACGAGCGAGTTGTATTGTGGCACCAGCGCGTTGTATTCATTTACATATGTATTGTAGTTTGGGTCATGTTGCGAGGTCGCATCAAGCTGGGCCTTCTTCGCATCAAGCTGGAAACGCAAATCAGCTATTGTTGCGCTAGTTGAATCAATCTGCGCTTTAAGTGTTTGATCTATCGCTGGACACGCGGACAGTGGAAGCCCAAAACTTTGTACAGCGAGCCATGTCATATGACCCTCATACATTCCTTTACCAACAGCAACGCCGATCTCCCTATAATGCGTATTCAAAATATTCGCGCGATGTCCGGGGCTGTTCATCCACGCGGTAACCACACCAGCGTCGCCCTCAAAATCTCCTAAAGCGAGGTTTTCTCCCACTGTCACGTATGCGTACCCGACAGCCTGAGCCAAATCCGAAGGACCGACACCAGTTGGAGATACGTGTTCAAAGTATTGTTTTGCAAACATATCATCAACCTTCATCTGCGCATCACGATTTAGAAGAGCGTTTTCAATAAGCGCCGGCAATACTCCATTTTGCGCCCGTTCTATGTTTGTGCGTTCTATTATTCCGCGCACAGTAAGGTCTGTCGCGCTTGTAGTCTTCGTAATTGCCCGAAGTGGACCAGGGGTAACAACGGACTTCTCTACCACTGCTGTTTTTGGAACAAGGCTGCCGTTTGCAGCAATTGCTGTTGCAGTAGCGGTTGTGGTTTTTGGCTCAACCTTTTTCGTTGCTACTTGTGTTGAGTTAGAAACAGCTGTTTCTAGGCTTGGTCGTGGACTTGATTGCTCCTTTTTCACAACAACGGGTATTTCCTGCACGACCTCACTAGGCGCAAAAGTTTCTCTAAAATATGTATACGAAAGCGCTCCCGCACCTATGAGTGCCAAAATCCCCGCGAGAATTTTTAGTAGTGATGCCAGCATTGCTTTATCTCCTTAATACCTCCAAAAAGAGAAACATTGGTATCTCTTTTCTCGCTCTGTCCTCTGCCTTTTTTCTCGGACCAGACTCGCTTTCTCTATGTGAGAGCCATTCCTCAAGGCGCGCCACTACGAAACCGCTATTCGCAAGCGTTTTGAAATAGTACTGAAGTGGGCGGTGAAACGAAATCGTTGTTTTCGTATCACGCTTGCTTGGGTTCATTTCAATCTCCACTTTTGATTCTGACATATAGCTGTCCACACGGCGATATTGCGTTTTTGCTTCTTCATCATATCCCCATGCACTCGCTTTTGGGATACGGAAAGCTGGATGATTGAGAACAATGAAAAGTTTACCGTGAGGCTTAAGCACGCGCGCACATTCTTTGAAAACTTTGTGAGGCGCTTCAATGTTTTGAATCGCCAGCAAAATCGCAATTTTTTCAAATGAGCTATCCTCAAAAAGTGAGAGGTTCTCAGCGGAGTGAGAAAAATATTTAATTTCCTTTGGGGACTCTTTTCTTGCAATTAGGACAAGCTGTTTGCCCAAATCAACTCCCGTAGCATCAGCGCCTTCCTGAAAAAATGCGCGCGTAAAGAACCCCTGTCCGCACGCGAGGTCAAGCACGCGTTCCCCCTTTATAATAGCCATCGCACGAAGAATGTTTGGTAAAATCACACGCGCTTGATAAGTGTCATCCCGCGCGAGAAGCGTGTCGTACCAATGCGCAACCCCTCCCCACGAGGTAGACTTGGATTTTTTTGTAGGTTTTTTGTCTGTCATTAAAATTAATTATAGCATATGTTACAATCGGCCTATGAATAAAGTCCAAAAACTCAAAAAACTTCACAAAAAGTGGCTTCAGGAATGCACCTGTGAATTACGAAAAAACGCGATACAGGGTGTCCCTGGTGACGGCAGCGCGAATGCACAAATCGTATTTATAGGTGAAGCGCCAGGCTCAAAGGAAGACAAAGTGGGGCGGCCTTTCGTCGGCTCCGCGGGGAAATTTCTAGCAGAGATGCTTGAGAGTGTAAAAATGAAACGCGATGATGTATACATTACCAACATCGTAAAATATCGCCCTCCAAAAAATCGCGACCCAACATCTAAAGAGATTGCTGACTGCACACAGTGGCTTGAAGATGAAATAAAACTCATAGACCCCACACTCATTGTATTTTTAGGGCGATACGCGATGAACCATTTCTTTCCAAAAGAAAAAATCTCTGAAGCGCATGGCGTGCTTCTCACAGAAAATCACTTCGGAAGGGTTCGCAATTTCCTTCCCCTCTACCACCCAGCTGCATCGCTATATAACGGTTCCATTCGTGACGTCATGAAAGATGATTTTAAGATGATTCCCAAAATACTTGGAGAATTGAAGTAGAAATACTAAAAAACCCCGTTGCATAATAAGCTCACGGCCGTGAGCTTATTATGCAACGGGGTTTTTAGTATAGTTTTCTACAAAATGACTGTCGCTTCATTGTGAGCCACTTCCAGTATACCGCTCTCCACGGAAATTATAATTTCCGTGCCTTCACTATCAATAACTTTTAGCTCGCCCCTCATGATTGGAGTTGCAAGAGGCGCATGATGAGGAAGGATAGTTAAGTCGCCAATGCCACCCTTGCATGACAAACTCACTGCATCTCCTTTGAAGAGCACTTCGTCCACTTTTGCGATGGTTAGCTTCATATTAGTTTTTGTTTGTTTATTTTCTTCATGCCCACGTTTTGCTAGTACTCGAAGCAATCTTAGGCTCATGGATTGCTTCGAGTACTCGCAAAGGCGAATCCTGACAGTGACTTTTAAATTCTGACTACCTGACCTCGTTAATCGTCCCCTTCATATAGAATGCCGACTCATTCACGTCATCAAGCTTACCGAGAAGAATCTGCTCAAAGCCGTCAAGTGTGTCCTCAAGTTTTACATACTTTCCTGGGGTTCCGGTAAAAACCTCACCGACGAAAAATGGCTGGGAAAGAAAACGCTGAATCTTTCGCGCGCGGTTTACAGCAAGTCTGTCATTATCCGAAAGTTCCTCAATACCGAGAATTGCAATGATGTCCTGAAGATCCTTGTAACGTTGAAGCACTTTGCGTGTCTCCATCGCCACTTTATAGTGACGCTCGCCAACCACCTGCGGATCAAGCGCGCCAGAAGAAGAGTCCAGTGGGTCAATAGCTGGATAAATACCAAGAGACGCGAGCGCGCGTGAGAGCACTACAGTAGAGTCCAGGTGTGAAAATGTTGTCGCTGGCGCTGGGTCAGTAAGGTCGTCAGCTGGCACGTACACAGCCTGTACAGATGTAATAGAGCCTTTTGTTGTGGAAGCAATACGCTCTTGGAGCTTTCCCATTTCCTCTGCAAGTGTCGGCTGGTACCCCACCGCAGATGGCACACGTCCAAGGAGCGCAGAAACTTCGGCTCCTGCTTGAATGAAACGAAAAATATTATCCATAAATAGAAGCGTGTCCTTACCGCCCGCATCACGGAAATGCTCCGCCATAGTGAGTCCAGAAAGCGCAACACGAGCGCGCGCTCCAGGCACTTCGTTCATCTGTCCAAACACAAGTGCGGTTTTTTCAAGAACACCAGAGTCTTTCATTTCGTGATATAGGTCGTTACCTTCACGCACACGTTCGCCAATACCTGCAAATACAGAGTATCCGCCGTGCTCCGTGGCCACGTTACGAATGAGTTCCTGAATGATAACAGTCTTGCCCACGCCCGCCCCACCAAAGAGACCAACCTTCCCTCCCTTTACGAACGGCGCCATGAGATCAATAGCCTTAATGCCAGTTTCAAAAATCTCAGTCTTAGTTTTTTGCTCCTTAAATGCAGGCGGTTTGCGGTGAATGGATTTGCGCTCTGTTTTCGCTGGAAGCTGTGCTCCTCCATCAATGGTCTCACCGAGGACATTGAAAAGTCGCCCGAGGACCGCCTCTCCCACAGGAACAGAAACAGGATCGCCGGTATTCTTGACCTCCACGTCGCGACGAAGACCCTCTGTAGAATCAAGAGCGATTGCGCGCACACGCCCAAGACCGAGGTGCTGCGCAACTTCAAGAGTAATTTTTCTCTTCTCCTTGTGCTCGCCAATCCACTCTACCGTAAGTGCGTGTTCTACCTCTGGAATGTTGTGCTCAAAATACACATCTACGACTGGTCCGACGATTTGTTTGATTTTTCCTGTGTTCATGCTGATTATAATAATTTCCTGATAATACTACTTAATCGATTTATTTCCAAATGCTATATTTTGAGTCCAACCTATTCAGGGAGTCATTTTCTTTTTCAGTGCCTTGCACAGCCTGACGAGGAGAGCAGAGCAAATTTTTAGAAAAAAATTATGCGCGTAATGAAAAAGGAAATGGCGAACGTCATTTCATCGCTTCAATGCCTCCGATAATTTCACTCATTTCTCTCGTTATAGCGCCTTGGCGGGCTTTGTTGTACTGGCGTGTGAGAGAGAATGTAACTTCCTCGGCCTTGTCAGAAGCATTTCGCATCGCGACCATTCGAGCCGAATGTTCCGACGCCTTTGCTTCCAAAAAAGCATGGTGGAGTTCAATAGCGAGAAGTCTTGGGATAAGTGTTTCAAATACCGCCTCTGGCGATGGTTCAAACAAATAATCAGCTGGCGCAGATTCCTTTTCAATATCAACATTTGTTTCAGCAAACGCGCCCTTCTCTGGCACGATACCTTTAATCATTGTTGTGAGTCCATCTACGGAAAGCGGGAGGAGCGTACGTGACACTGGCTCTTGATTAAATGTTGAACGGAAATTTGTGTAAACGAGAATACATTCATCATACTTCCCTTTTGTAAACATTTCCGTAACCAATGAAACTACTCCATTAAAGTCACTGATGGCGCTCTCGTCCTTCATCGTTTGAATATGCTTCTCAAGTAGGTATCCTCGACGCGCAAAAAACTCCTCACCTTTGCGACCAATTGCAAGGACTCCAACGTTCTCACGAGAGACCATGCGTTCAGAAATTGCCGAGACTGCGCGCTTCGTAACCCCGCTGTTTAGCCCACCAGCTAGGCCCTTGTCACTTGTGACTACAACAAGGAGGATTCGGCTAACTGGTCGAATCACCACAAGTGGGTGACGCTCAATATCCACAGAATGAGAAATGCGAGAAAGAATACGAAAGGCTGCAAGAGCATATGGGCGCGCGCTGAGTGCCGACATCTGCGCTTTACGCATCTTTACACCAGAAACAGCCTCCATAGCCTTTGTAACCTGGTGGGTCTTTTGGACTGAGCGTATTTTATCTTTTATTGCGCGGAGAGCTGACATATTTTATTTATCTACTTATGCGCTATAAATATCTCTGGGTGCGAAGTTGTAAAGTCCGCAAGCGCAGATTTAAGTTTTACCTCAGTCTCCTCTAGGATTGCGTGGTCTTTGCGAATCGCCTCCACAATAGCCTTTGCGTGGTGGTCAAAATATTCCATGAGCTTCTCTTCAAAGAGGTGCATATCTTCTACACGGACATTGTCGATGAAACCAGAAATGCCGGCGTAGATAACGATGACCTCCTTCTCAAATGAAAGTGGCTTGCCGTTTGTCTGCTTCAAGAGCTCTGAAAGGCGACGTCCACTTTCAATACGCTCCTTTGTTTCTTTATCAAGGTCTGATGCAAACTGCATAAACGCTTCAAGCTCACGGAACTGCGCAAGCTCAAGACGAATCTTCCCCGCAACCTTCTTCATCGCTTTTGTCTGCGCGTTTGAGCCCACACGAGAAACCGAGAGTCCCACGTTTACTGCTGGTCGCATACCTTTGTTGAAAAGATCAGTATCCAAATAAATCTGTCCGTCCGTAATGGAAATCACGTTGGTAGGAATGTACGCTGACACGTCACCCTGCTGTGTTTCAATAATTGGGAGTGCGGTTAATGACCCACCACCAAGTTTTTCTGAAAGTTTCGCTGCGCGCTCTAGAAGGCGTGAGTGGAGATAAAAAATATCTCCTGGGTACGCTTCGCGTCCTGGTGGACGGCGAAGAAGGAGTGACATCTGGCGGTATGCAACCGCGTGTTTGGAAAGATCATCGTAAATTACGAGCGCGTCTTTCCCCTTCAACATAAAAAATTCACCGATTGTCGCGCCAGTAAATGGAGCGAGGTACTGGAGAGCCGCGGCGTCTGATGCACCTGCAACTACAACAATTGTGTACGCCATAGCGCCACGCTCCTCGAGGTCTCCCACAATGCGCGCAATCTTTGATTCCTTTTGACCGATAGCAACGTAAATACAAATTGGGCGAGTTTCTTTTGGCTCGGTTATTTGGTTTAAAATTGTATCAAGAGCAATTGCGGTCTTGCCTGTGCCACGGTCACCAATGATGAGCTCGCGCTGTCCACGACCAACTGGAACCATAGAGTCAATCGCCTTGATACCTGTGTGGATAGGAGTGTTCACTCCTGCTCGGTCAATCACGCCAAACGCGATGCGCTCAATAGACATTCTATCTTCCTCCTTTATAGCGCCTTTGCCATCAATAGGTTCACCGAGCGCGTTCACCACACGGCCCACCATACCATTTGATACAGGCATAGAAAGTGTTTCCCCTGTACCTTTGACTACCATACCCTCAACAATGCGCTCAGCTCCTGACAAAATAACTGCCTTCACGTAGTCCTCTTCAAGGTTGAGCACGAAGCCAACAATAGGTTCTGCATCAATAGTATCTTTAAGCGCCTGTTTCCCAGCTGGTTCAAAAACAACCATTTCTGCCATCATCGCGCCCTTGAGTCCATCAATCTCGGCAATACCGTCTCCGGCTTTTACCACAGTACCAACACGCTCCACCGATGTCTTTTGCTCAAGCGCTTCAATTTCATTTCTGATTTTTTCTATAAGTATGGTATTCATCCCATTAGAGGTAGGAAATGCTAGGCATTTCCGTAGTTATCTTGTAATAATTAGCAATAATAGCACATCTCTTTTAAGAGCCCGACGAGTACATAATTTAACTGTGTGACCTCTAACGGGATTCATGTTGGTTCTAGTTAGTAATGTTTCTGTAAAGTTCGACTAGGGATTTCTTGTAGCTGCCGTCTACCAAAGTGTCTTTCGTTCGTATCTGGAATCCTCCGACGATTGATTCGTCCACAACATCGCGCCTTGTCGCACCTTTGGGAATAATCCCCTCCTTTTCATAATGGTCGTACGCGTGCGCCCATTTGCCCACACTTTTGTTGTCAGCAGTTACTAGGATGACTTCGTTTCTATCTCTTTCACGAGTTACTATTTTCCCAAACTCATGGGCAACAAAAGGTAGCAGACCATCGTGTCCGCGCGCGGAGACAACCTTGCGAAAATGCGTAAAGATTTTTCGAGAATCGCTTTCGTTCTTAACGTGTTTTCCATTAAGCGCTCCGTAGAGTGCCTCTGCGTACCATGATGCTTTCATCCCGTTATTTCTTAAGCGCTCCTTGACTAAGGATTTTCTCCGCGGAAAGGACAGCCATGCGCGCGACCTCGCGCTCGGCTTTTTGAATCATTTCTTCGCGATCGCGCGCAGTACGACGCTCGGCTTCGTTCAAAAGATGCACCGCCTTTTGATGCGCGTCTTTCATTATTGTAATCTCCGAAGTTTCCGCGTGCTTCTTTGCTGAGTCTATAATATCATCACCTTTCATTGTGGCCTCGCGTATAATACGCGCTTTTTCAGCTTCCGCTTCACCCAGCTGACGGTCGGCTTCTTCTGCATCCTGAATGGCGCGCTCAATCTTTTTTCTGCGCACATCCACCATCGCTAGAACTGGCTTGTACAAGAAGATGTACAGAACAAGCAAAAGCAGACCAAAGTTAATCATCTGCACAACAAGGAGCTTCCAGTTGATTCCAAATACGTCGAGAATTTGCTCCATAATTAACGAATGATTTTAATTAAACGAACTTTACAATAAATCCAACGACCAGCGCAAAAATTGCGAGCGCCTCTGTAAACGCAATACCGATAAACATATTTGCTTGTATTTTGCCTGTTGCGTCTGGGTTGCGACCAATAGCCTCAAGCGCCTTTGAAACAATAAGACCGATACCTATACCAGGACCAAAAACACCTACACCTACTGCGAATGCCATACCTAATGTTTTTGCTACTTCTATGTCCATAAAATTTTCTAATTAACTACTGTTATTAAATACTCACTGTTTGTTTAATTTACTTCGTCGCAATATATCATCCGTCAGTCAAAGGTCACAAGTGTCTAGGGCCAAGCCCCGAATCTGGTGATTCGAAAGTCAAAAGCGAATGCAAATTTGACGCGAGTATTTTCAGACTTTTGACTTTCATACTTTTGACTAGTCTTAATGCGCCTCGGTAATCGCCATCTTCACAAAGAAAAGCGTGAGGAGCGCGAAGATCGCCGCCTGTATGAAACCGACGAAGACCTCAAAGAGCATGATGGGAACTGGTAACACAATGGGAACAAAATGTTGAATAACTATGATCATCACCTCTCCCGCAAAGATATTACCAAAGAGACGAAATGAGTACGATACTAATCGCGCCACTTCAGAAAATAGTTCTATAATTCCCACCATAAACCCTAGGGCAGAACTAACATTAACAAATTTCTTCCCATATCTCAAGAAGCCCAATGTTGCCACCCCAGCAACCTCTATTACTATGAATGCGATTACGGTTAGAGCTAGTGTTGTATTGAGGTCCGTATTCATTGAGCGAAGTAGCGGAATAAACTCCCCGTGAGCATTTGCCCATCCAATACTTCCTATCCCAGGGGTAAATTCAATGATATTTGCGGTAAAAATAAAAAGGAAGATAGTGAGAATTAACGGGAAAAGCTGGCGCGCCAGCTTTTCGTTTCCAAGAGTTTCTGTCATGTAGTCTAGAATTCCAACAAAAAGCGTCTCTACGAGAGTTTGTAAACGCCCTGGAATTAGAGCGAGTTTTCTTCGCACAAAAAAAGTAAGCGCTACCAAAAGGAAAAAAACAGCGAAGCTCATCAGCATCGTGTTTGTAATTGGGATTCCCCAAAGTGTGCCTATTTGTTCAGCGGAGAGCGAGATGTGGATACTTTTTTCTGCCATATGACTGCGCGCATTCTAGCAGAAACTTGAGCTGACTTCAACAATGAAGCCGAAACACACATTAATCAGTAGGTGTTGGTGTTAAACCACTAAAATACGGTATACAGCAACTCCAAAAGCGATAGTTACATTGAGCGACTCCTTTGTGCCGAGCATCGGGATTTCTGCTATAATATCGCTTTGAGTAAGGACATCATTTGAAATACCAATAACCTCCGCGCCAATCACAAACGCAACCATTTCCTTTCCGTTCACACTCACCTCTTTATAATCCACTCCCTTCTCGTCCTGCTCAAACGCAATAATAAAATACTTTTCTTTCTTTAATTTTTTTACGCATTCAAATGTGCTTTCTATATATTCCCATTTCACAGTATCCTCAGCGCCTAGCGCGACTTTTGCAAAATCTTTTCTTAGCTCACCTTTTTTATCAAGAGGAGTTGGCGTTGTTCCGCACAAATATATTTTCTCTATGCCAACCGCATTTGCAGTGCGAAAAATAGAGCCTACATTGTAAACACTGCGAAGGTTGTCTAGCACTACAACAGCCTTCTTTTTTTTAACTGTTGCGTGTTCCACGAATAGTGGAGTAAATTTCAAGAAACGCAAAGAGGAGGGCAAGCGCGAGCGGGCCGAACAAAAAACCAATAGGTCCAAACAATCCTATCCCTCCCAAAATAGAAAGAAGAATCAAAAATGGATGAAGCTTTGCGCCTTTGCCAACAATCTTTGGCCCCAATACATTATCAACCAAACCCACTGCAACAATACCCCAAATGAGTAGACCTACAGCCGCCACTTCTGCGCCTGTGAAAAATAGAAATAAAATAGATGAAATAAGAACGATAGATGTCCCAACACCAGGGATAAGGGCTGTCACCGTCGCCACACTACCCCAAAAGACAGGATTTGGAACTCCAAAAACAGCAAGCCCTATCGCCGTCAAAACGCCTTGTACGAGCGCGACGGAAATACTCCCAAGCACCACAGAGTTGATAGCAAGTTCAAGTTTGCGAAAAATTGTTTCATCGTACACATCAGAAAGAGGACTAAGCGCAATCACAGACTTCCTAAGCTCGTGCCCATCCTTGAACAAATAATAAAGCGCAATGAAAAGAACGATAATACCGACCATTATTTTTGCAACATTTGAAAAAACAGTGCCGAGGTGTTTTATAAGAAAACTCAATCCTTGTTCCATGTATTGTCCAAAATCAAGAGACTCGGCAGGGAGGAATGGTATCCACGTTTCTCGCACTATATCTTCTGTGGCTCTCAATAGTCCGCCTGCTCCACCATTATCTGTTAGAGACGAGTATAGCGATGTTGCCTCCTGAAAAATTTGCGTGCTTAAAAATATTACTGGCACGACAATCACAACAAGGACAAACGCAGTGGTTATGAGAGCGGAGATTCCTCGGCTTTCACGAAGTGCTGATAAAACCCTCTTATGCACGGGAGAAAAGATCGTTGCAAAAATCACCCCTAAAATTAGAGCGTACAAAAACGGCTCAAAAATAAAAAATGTGATAATGGACATCCCCACAAGGAGTGTGACGAGGAAGTGTAGTTCTGATTTTTGATAACTCATAGTTTTTTAATTATATCGTGTTTTTGCCGTTTAATCTATTTTCCGCAACAGAGAGCCACAAGAAATAGCCGACAACAGTGATTGTAACTACTGGCGAAAACCATGCTGGAATGTGCGCCACAAATGTCTCGAGAATCATCACAAACCCCAGGAAACCAATAGAGTACATTGCGCCATTTTTCAAGTAACTGTACGAGCGAATACGCTCAACCCCAAAAACAGTGAGCTGACGCACTACAATAGCGCCAATACCAGTACCAATAAGTATCATCGGCACTGACGTAGTGAACGCAAATGCGCCAACTACGCCGTCAATACTAAACACCGTGTCAAGAACCTCCAGAAAAAGCACCTTTGACCAGTCCGACATAGAACTGTGCTCGCCAAAAGCAATGATTCGCTCCTCAATAATTTGCGCATTGTCTTTAAACCCTTGTGTTATAAAAAAGATACTAAAACCTACAGCTGTTGCAAGAGCGAGATGCATTGGATTCTCTAAAATTGACTTGTTTATTTCATAAAGAACACCCACGAGTAGAAGCGCTGCTATTGAATAAAACCAAACCGCACCATATTTCTGAATATATTGTTCGTGCGGAAGCCCAAAGTTTTTGTCTTCCATAAAAAGCCAATGCGCCCAAAGAAGAATAAGGAACATCCCGCCAGCTATCATAATTATCGGTGTTGCTTCAAGGACTGCGACGGTAACAGAAGGGTCATTCTGCCAAATTACAGAAATAGCGCCAAAAAAACTTAGATTCGGAGTAGAGAGGTATACAATTATAGACGGCAAAACCCCGCGCACAACTAAGACGGCAAAAAGAATTCCCCATGTAAGGAAAAATCTCCTAGCTCGACGACTCTTCATTGTTGAAAGCACGTCAGCATTAACAACAGCGTTGTCAATACTCATCACTGTTTCAAAAATTACGAGCCCGAAAATTATGAGGAAAAGTTCAAACATTGTGTTTATCATAACGCATAATTGAGCAAAAGAAAAACCCGAGCTTGTGGCTCGGGTAATTGTTGTTTACAGAACTATTGAATTATATGTCCAGCGGGGCAGTAGTCATAGACGCTAGACAGGAACTGTTCAAGCATCGTTGTGTCTATCCCCTTATCTGCCAATTCAATACAAGTTTCCTCCAAAAAAACAATTATGAATTCGAGGTACAAATAATCAAATTTCACGCATGCCTTTCTCTTTGATGAAGCGAGTTTTTGGAAAAAATCTCCATTTCTGAAATCAGGGACAGTTGTTCCTCTTTGCCATTCCTCTTCCCAGACCAGCTGTAAAAGGAAAGCTGAATCGGGTGCCTCAGTGGGCTCAAAAGAAATGACAAGCTCACACTTTTTTGGATAAAATTGTACGTCCATATCACACCTCCTTCATCTTCGTAAAGTTAAGGAACAAAATGTGACCAGCGACAACTGTATTTATTATAGGATAATTAGGAAGCTGACGCAATTACCAGAGGATATCGGTCACGAATCACTAAGTATTTTGCTTCGAGTTGCTCCAAATTCAAATATTGACGAACAGAGCTCTAGACTAGCGTGTGGTCACAAAAAGGACAAAAGGCTCTCGGTCACGGGTTACTAGGTGTGCTCGTGTGAGTTACACACTGTGCGCGCTAAGTACCCGCTACCCCGTCTCACTGTCGCTTCGCGACATGTTCCGGCTTTCGATTCTCCACACAAAGCAAGCAGTTGCTTTGCCTCGGGTCCACAAATTAAAAACACCAGCTTTGAAGCTGGTGTTTTTAATTTGTGGACCCGAGGAGAATCGAACTCCTTACCTCCGGAGTGCAAAACCGGCGCTCTAGCCAGGTGAGCTACGGGCCCAGATATCAAAACATTACTTTAGCAAACTTACCTGGATTTTCACAGCGCCGGTTTTGAAACCGACGACTATTATTCCTCTCAGCAGAGCCTCATGGCCAGGTGAGCTACGGGCCCATTCACTACATTTAACAATTAACTTGTGACATGTGACAAATTCAAACCCATTTGTGCGGTTCAATTGTCAATTATTTTTAGTCAAATGTTGCCCCGTCTATAATACCTTATTTTTTCCTTAATGCAAGGGTGAGCACGTAATCAACGAATTCGGGTAGGGTAAGTCCATTAAGCGCAAGAGACTTCATAAGGAGCGATGTGTCAGTAAGTCCTGGAAGTGTATTTACCTCTAAAAGACACGGACCTTCTTCTGTCAAGATAAAATCGTATCTTGCATAATGTCGAGCGCCAAGGTGGGCGTGGGCGCGGAGAGCAGACTCTTCAAGAGCTCTGCGCTCTACATCACTCATACGCGCAGGACCGACTGGATGCGTCAGATTCCTATATTTTTGATCATACTCAAAAAGTTTACCAATTGGTAGTAGTATTTCGAGTGGTGGCGTCGCATACGAACCAACTCCACTTGAAGAATCAACGACGCCTATAGTAACCTCACGCCCACTCACGTACTCCTCAATCATTGCTTTCTCCGAGTACGCGAGAGCGCGCTCTATCGCGTACACTAGTTCGCGATCTGTGTGAGCAAGCGAAATCCCAACAGATGAACCTCCTGAAAGTGGCTTCACCACATACGGAGCCTTTATCTCTGACCCGACGCGAGCCACAACCTCACTCACCTCCTCGCCTCGCGAAACAACGAGCCCACGTGGGACCTTGATGCCGACAGAAGAAAAGTATTTTTTCGCGAGATCCTTGTTCATCCCAATAGCAGATGGCATCGCTGTAGAACCAGTGTACGGAATATTAAAAAGCTCAAGAACTTTTTGCACCTTGCCGTCCTCGCCAAACTCGCCATGAAGAGCATTAAAAACAATATCGACATGTTGAGCAAGTTTCGCCGGGCTCGTTGGTCTGCCGTCTATGTGCCACTCGCCAGCGTTTGTGATAAGGATGTCATGTGGTTCGTATTTATCTGAAGGAAGCGCCGAAAGCACGTTTCCGCCAGTACGAAGCGACACATGGTACTCGCTACCAAGCCCGCCGCGCATAACACCGACCCGAAGTTTTTGCATAAGTGTATTATACAATAGACAACCACAGTTACGAAAGCCTGTATTGATTTTCGGGTCATTTCTGATAGTATGAGCAAGTATTTATATTGATTGCCGGAATGGTGGAATGGTATACACGTGCGACTCAAAATCGCATGCCGCAAGGCTTGTGGGTTCAAGTCCCACTTCCGGCACCTTAAACGGCTCAAATGGGAAGAAATGAGCCCGTTCTGCGTTCTCTTGCACTTTCCATTCTTGGAAAGCTCTGTGCTTCGCACAGCGGCGTACGTAGCACGCGCGAGGGAACGCTAGCCATTACCGATTTTGAAAATAGGTTATAACTTGGTATAGTAAAGACACAAATGAAAAAAAGGGTTCGACTGAAGGTCGAGCTTTTTTGTATATAGTCAAATGTTCCCCCATCTAGATCTTCCCCACCAAATCCAATCCTGGCTTCAATGTGTCATCGCCTGGCTCCCAGCTTGCTGGGCACACATTGCCACCGTGCTCACGAACAAACTTTGCCGCCTGCAGTTTGCGCACAAGCTCCTTTGCGTTGCGACCAACGCTGTTATCATTTACTTCCACGATACGCAAAATTCCGTCTGGATCAACTACGAATGTTCCACGGAGTGAGAGACCTTCCTCGGGAATGTACGTGCCAAAAATGTGACATAGCTCACGACGAGTATCAGAAAGCATTGGGAACTTTATTTTCTTGATAGCTTCAGAGGTGTCATGCCACGCCTTGTGAACAAACACCGTGTCAGTAGAAACTGAAAGCACTTCTCCTCCGAGCTTTTGAATTTCTGCGTAGTTATCCGCCATCTCCTCAAGCTCTGTTGGGCAAACAAACGTAAAGTCCGCTGGATAGAAAAAGAGAATGAGCCATTTCCCGCGGTAATCTGAAAGTTTAATTTTTTTAATTTCTTCGTCATGGAACGCATCAACTTCTGTGTCTGGGATTTCGTGTCCTATTTCCGCAAACATTGGCATGTCCACCGAACACCCTCCGCAACATTCATTAATATCTTTGTGTTTCATATAACTTGGTACAATATATTCTGCGTTCACTCGGAAATACAAATTCCATATTTGTATTTCACTCACGCCATTGAATATATGTAATAATTTGTTAATTTGTAATATATAAGTAATATACCAAAATGGCACACAAACAGAAAGAAAGGGTCATCGCTGTCGTGGGCCCAACAGCGTCTGGGAAAAGCGCCTTGGCTGTAAAGATTGCTCGCCTTGTTAACGGGGAGATTATTTCTGCTGATTCACGACAGGTTTACACTGGGCTTGATATTGGTACCGGAAAAGTGACCAAGCGAGAGATGAAGGGCGTCCCCCACCATCTCTTTGATATTTCCAACCCCAAGAGCACGGTGTCCGTCGTACATTATGAGCGCCTCGCTACACGAGCGGTTCAAGATATTTTGAAACGAGGCAAGGTTCCTATCCTCTGCGGAGGCACGGGACAATACATTGATGCTGTTTTAACCTCCGTATCATTTCCAGAGGTTCCACCAAATGCAAAACTGCGAAAAGAACTTGAAAAACTTTCCGCGGAAAAACTTTTTAAAAAATTGCAAAAAATGGATCCTGCGCGGGCAAAAACAATTGATGCAAAAAATCCACGACGGCTCATTCGCGCGATAGAAATAACGGCCTCACTCGGAAGCGTTCCAGCGCGCACGCCTGCGACCGAACGCTATAACACTCTTTACATAGGACTCACGCTTCCAAAAGAAGAACTTGACGCGCGGATTACCGCGCGCCTTCGCTCTCGAATAAAACGTGGAATGGTTGCTGAGGCGCGCAAACTCCATGAACAAGGGCTTTCGTGGAAACGAATGGAGTCGCTTGGGCTTGAGTATCGTTTTCTTGCGCAGTTTTTACAAAAGAAAACTACAAAGAATGAAATGCTTGATTTACTCGAAATCGCAATTCGTCAATATTCAAAACGGCAGATGGTTTGGTTTAAGAGGAATAAAAGGATTAGGTGGGTTGAACCAAAAGATAGGAAGATTTTTACGATAGTGAAAACTTTTTTAGGATAAAAACACACACCCATAGTTTTTGGGTGGTTGTAAGACGAATTAGCGAGGTCGGTTGTGGTCCATAATTTCTTGAAGCGTGTACCATCCAGCAAAGCTCAAACACATCTGGATTGCCGTTAGGTGACTTCCTGCTTTGCGCTGTTTTTGTGGGTCCATCGCGAACTCTTTTATGTCGTCATACAAATAATGCGCATGAGTCATGCATTTCCGTTTTCTCGAGAGACGCGAATGTTCTTTTTGGTGACATACGAGTTTTAGGAATATTTTCATCCTGCAGTCGTGCCTCGTATAATGCAACAACGGAGATAATCTTTTCTGGTTTCATTTTCTACTCCTTTATTCTTGTTTGCATTAAAAGATGTGTGTTTCTACAAAAAAACTATCTTAGATTTGATAAAGTGTCAAAGTAGCGGGCCCACGAGGACTCGAACCTCGGTCTGCGCGTTTGGAGTGCGATATTCTACCACTGAAATATAGGCCCTTATTTACAAATCGGAGTATACCAAAATTTACCCCAAAATGGAATTACCGATAAATGCGCTTCATGAGTGGGTTTAGGCGTGTGAGTATTTCGTACGCGCTCGTTCCAGCTAGTTTTGCGAGCTCATTTGCGGTAATTTCTTCCTTGCCAGAACGACCAATAAGTACCACTTTGTCTCCTACTTTCAGATTTGGGATATTAGTGATATCTATTACAATCATATCCATCGAGATTCTTCCTAAAACTTTTGCGCGCGCGCCACGAACAAGTACTTCTGCATTATTAGAAAGACTTCGCGGATATCCGTGCCAGTACCCCACTGGACACACTGCAATACGGGTCACATTTTTTGTCATGTGTGTGAGATCATATCCAACTCCCGACCATGCGGGGATTTCTTTTACCTCTGAAATAATCGTCTTCCATGTAAGTACTGGCTTCAAATGAAGAGCTCCTTTAAACACACACTTCACCTCGTCCTCTGTCCAAAAACCATAAAGCCCCGCGCCAACACGAACCGTATCAAAATGCGCATTTGGGAAACCAAGTGTCCCTCCTGTCGCTCCAGCGTGTACAAGCGGTGAAAAACCTATTGCGTAAAGAGCAGTTCGCCATGTCGCGAGCTCATCAATCTGACCATCCGTAAATGCGCGATTGCTCAAATCTTTCGCCGAAGCAAAATGGGTGTACAATCCTTCAACTTGAACCTTACTATTTAAGAGAACTTTTATTACTGTTTCAACTTCCGACAACATAAAACCCTGACGGTGCATCCCCGTGTCCACTTTTAGATGAATGGGAATTCGCGCAACAGTTGGAAATTTCAAAAACACACGCAATCCATCAATGCTGGAAATTGTAAGGTGAATATTCTTTCGCACCGCCTTCGTACACATTTCAGGAAGGGTATAACCAAGAACTAGTATTGGGGTTTTGATACCACTCTTCCTTAGTGCAAGCCCCTCCACAAGCGAGTCGACTGCGAGCATGTCAATATCAAGTTTTTCAAGCTCCGCTGCAAACTGCACCATATTGTGCCCATATGCATTAGACTTCACAACTCCAATTATTTGAACACCTTCAGGAACGAGTTTTCTAAAAGTTTTATAGTTTGCTCGTATAGCCTTTACGTTTATCTCAATCCAGGTTCTTAGCCCAATATGTTCTATTTTCCCCATTCAAATAAATATAACACAAAAGGCCCCAAGAGGCCTTTAACTACTTCCTTGCTTCCTTGTGAGATGTATGAGCGCGACAAGAATTACAGTATTTATCTAGCTCAATTTTACGCTCAACAAGCTTCTTGTTCTTACGAGTCCAATAGTTTATGCGCTTGCACTTCTTGCAGGCGAGTTTGATAAGTTGATCTTGTGACATAATTTTCCTATCCTACTATAAGCCAGCCAAAAAGGCAAGAAAAATAGTTTTTAATATAGGCCCCTACTGCATAGACCGCAGGCGAATCAGAAGATTCGCCTGCGTCGCTAATAAAAAAACGAGTTAAATTTCTCCAACCCGTCTTAAACTATTTATTTTCATTACCTATTCCACATATTTATCAGAATACGTAGTGAGGGTCAAGCGAGCAGACCTCCTTGATTCGTACCAAACTGCGTAAAGGTATCTTGCTTCAAGATGTTTAGTTCCCTTTTCAAAACCTTTTATGAGCTCTTTCACTTGCTCAATAGTTGATACTTCATCCATCTGAATACCGTGTGTATATGAAGAGTTAAAGTAGTCCCTGAGCTCGTCGTTACATTCGCAAAGTATCGATTCGTCCTGCTCTACGAGTGGCGCAATAAGGCCTGCTAAAAAATGTTCTGGCGCCTTTTTTTTCCCAAATCTTTCTTCAGCAAGAAATGAGTATACTGACGCGAGCACATAACACTCTATCGCCTGATTCAACACCTTGTACTCATCGTGTAGTGGCGCATATTCAACACGTTTAATTTCCTCTTCAACCTTGCTAAACCCAAGTATGTTTATGATGCCCTGAACACTCGTAGGTCTTTTGAATGAACCGTGACATTCACACATGTGATTCGCTGTCCGCAAGAGCTTCGCAACAAGGTAAGGTTGAAAGACTAAAAGTCTTGCAAAATCTCCAAAAGAAGCATCCTCGTCTTCAAACAAGACTGAAAATTTCTTTATGAACCCTTGTGTCACATACACTTTTTCAGATTCTTCCATTCTCCACTCCTGTATATTATTTAATTTCCAAATGTACTACCTTGTACAGTGTCACACAATATGAATATTTTGTCAATCTTTTGTGCGCCGGGAAGGATTCGAACCTTCGAAGACCGAAGTCAGGAGATTTACAGTCTCCCCTCGTTGACCACTTGAGTACCGACGCTTTTTAGAACCTGTACATCTTATACTTTTTTGTATCAATTGACAACTCATTTCTAATCCCGAGTTTCTTCCAAGGAATTACATATATCTCTCCTTTTTCTGTATAAACAAACAATGTGTCAAAGGAATCGTTCTTATACTTTTTTGAATATGAGTAAGATTGATTGCCTCCGGTTATACACAAACCTACCTTGCAAGTTTTGGTTCGTCCACATAGCCCAGCATACTTCACTTGAACATTCTCAAGGTTCCCAGCTTTTTTCACAATAGGAAACATAATCTCTCTTGTCGCCAACCGGCAAAGATACTTCGTAACCATTTTTCATGAAGAAATTTATAGCTTGTCCAATTGCCATGTCTCCACGTTCTTTTGTATTAATACATACATTATAGCAGAGTAGTATACTGTTGTAACAGTATACTACAAAAACACCAAGCCCATTTAAATGGGCTTGGTGTTTTTGTTTTTGCGCTAGGCTACCGCTTTGACGTGCGCGCGAGCCTTTGTCGTCACCTGCTTCTTTTCAACACGAATAGCAATCTCATCTTTCTCCACATAGACTAACACGCGGCCACCTTTTAGCACTCCAGATGAAATCATAAGCGAAGCTACTGGTGTCAAAATCTTTGTCTGGATCAAACGCTTGAGCGGGCGCGCTCCGTAGCGTGAGTCATATCCCTTTTCAGCAAGATACGTCAAAACTTCGGGCATAACATTGAGAGCAATTTCTTTTTCTGCGAGGCGCTTCTTTATGATATCAACTTGGAGCCCGACGATACTTCTGATAACCTCTGGCGACAAAATATCAAAAATTATGATTTCATCCAAGCGGTTCAAAAATTCTGGACGGAAGAAATCCTTGAGCGCTCCAGTTACACGCTCCTTTGCGTCGGAGTAATCAGCATTGTCGCTCGCGTGCGCGCCAAAACCAATCGCCTGCATTTTATCAATGTATTCAGAACCAATGTTTGATGTCAAAATGATGACAGTGTTTTTGAAATTCACCACGCGACCCTTTGAGTCTGTAAGGTGTCCGTTATCAAGAACCTGAAGTAAAATATTGAACACCTCTGGATGCGCTTTTTCAATCTCATCAAAAAGAAGTACGGAGTACGGACTGTGACGAACAGTCTCGGTAAGGTTTCCACTCTCTTCATGTCCAACATATCCAGGAGGTGAGCCAATTAATTTTGAAACTGAATGCTTCTCCATATACTCCGACATATCCACACGCACGAGAGCTTTGTCGTCGTTGAACATAAACTGCGCGAGAGCTTTTGAGAGCTCGGTCTTACCAACACCTGTTGGCCCAAGGAAAAGAAACGAACCAATTGGACGGTTTGGATCGGCAATGCCAGCGCGTGAACGTTTTATTGCGTCTGAAACTTTTTGAATAGCGTCTCTTTGTCCTACAACACGCTTCTCGAGTTCTGCTTCTATGTGTGCAAGCTTCCCTGCTTCCTCTTCAAGCATTTTTGTAACTGGAATCCCTGTCCAGCGAGCAACGACCTCCGCTATGTCATGCTCCATTACCTCCTCTTTCAAAATACGACGTGATGACTGAAGCTTTTTCAAACGCGAAACTTTAGAAACCAAATCTTTTTCAAATGATGGAATGCGTCCATAACGAATCTCCGCAGCAAGAGCAAGATCAGCTTTCATTTCAGCAGTTTCTGCCTCTAGGCGCGCAGTTTCCAGACTCTTCTTGATTGCGCGAATATCTTGAACAAGCTCCTTTTCGTTTTTCCACTTGATTTCAATTTCCTTTGTCTTCTCGCGTAGGTCGCCGATTTCCTTATCAATCTTTTTTGTGCGCGCTTTCGCATTCTTCCCAGCGGCTCCTTCTGTAGCCGACTCCTTTTTGAGAGCTTCTTTTTCAATTTCAAGACGCATAATACGGCGGTGAGCATCCTCAAGCACAGGCGGTTTGTTTTCAAGCGAGATGCGAAGCGACGACGCAGCCTCGTCTATAAGGTCAACTGCCTTGTCTGGGAGAAAACGATCGGTAATGTATCGACTAGAAAGATTCACTGCGGCCATAATGGCGTCATCAGTAATATGCACTCCGTGAAAGAGTTCGTATTTTTCTTTTAGTCCGCGGAGAATTGCCACAGCGTCTTCAATGCTTGGCTCATTCACATGCACAGGCTGAAAACGACGAGTGAGGGCAGGATCCTTTTCGATATGCTTCTGGTACTCACGAAGTGTGGTTGCTCCAATAGCGCGAAGCTCCCCGCGAGCGAGAGCAGGCTTCAACATATTTGACGCGTCCATGGAACCTTCCGCCGCGCCAGCGCCAACGATTGTGTGAATCTCGTCTATAAAAAGAATTATCTTTCCTTCCGAGCGCTCAATCTCCTTCATTATTTTTTTCAAGCGATCTTCAAATTCTCCGCGGTACTTTGTGCCTGCGATAAGCTGACCAAGATCTAGAGAAACAAGATCTTTTCCTTTGAGCGACTCTGGCACATCGCCCTTTGCCATACGAATAGCGAGTCCTTCTACCACAGCAGTCTTGCCCACACCTGCCTCTCCAATAAGTATTGGGTTGTTTTTTGTGCGCCTAGAAAGAATCTGAATAATGCGCCCGACTTCATTGTCGCGACCTATGACAGGATCAAGCTTGTCCTGACCAGCAAGCGCTGTGAGGTTTCTCGTGTATTTGTAAACAGATTTTAGTTTTTTAGATGGCGTGCTGTCTGTGATATTTTGCGTGCGAAATTCCTCCAGCACGCGCATTACACCTTCTCGGTCAATATTGTGACGTGACAAAAATTCACGGGCCTGCCCTTCAACATCAAAAAGCGCGAGAAAAAGATGTTCACAGGAAATCTGCTCGTCTTTCATTGCTTCTGCAAGGCGTGGCGCAATCTCTCCAAGCACCTGTCCTAGCTCTGGAGTAAGGTAAAGCTGATACGATGCCGAAGCGACATTGGTAGATGTTGTTGGCTCAATGAGATCAAGGATCGCTTCTGCAAACGCCATGGAGTCCACATCAAGGCGATCTAGAATAGACACAACAATACTCTCGTCGTCTAGGACAAGGGAGGTCAACAGGTGCATTGGACTCACGTGGTTCTGCCCTCGCTCTACTGCAAGCTCGTGCGCGCGACGAATAATATCGCGAGCTTTTGTTGTGAAATTGTTGAATGGTGGCATCATTTGAATTGAGTGTTGAATATCGAATATTAAATGCTAGATATTGATAGTAATGTACAATAGTGGTTCTATTCTGTCAAACTTCGCCGTAAAAACGCTGAACCAACTATATAATCTTCTCAGGATCAGCAAGAGCGGTTTTTGTGGCTTCGTTAAGGAGTCTTCTTGCCTCTGTAACAGGCACTCCATACTGAGAACCGGCGCTTTCATCAATACTTAAAAAACCAATAATTTCGCCATTCAGGTTTATTATAGGCGCGCCGTTTGAGGTTCCGGCAAATCGCGTGGAAATTGCGATGTTGTCCAAAATTTTTGTCTCAGCATTTGTTTCCTTGTCAACAACGGTGCGCATATCAATGCTTGTAATAATTCCTGTTGAAATCGTTTTTCCATCGCGACCGCCAATGACGAGCGAAGTTTGACCAAGTTTTAGCATGTCAGGATTCCCAAATGCGACAGTGTTAAACTTTGGTGTTGATGTTGCGGACACTGGCACAAGGCGACCAAGACCTAATGAGTTTGTCTTATTGTTTGAGATAACTTCAAGAGTGTATTGGATCCCATTGATTGTTGTATATAGTACACCAAGCCCAAGATTCCAACGATCTGTTATAACAAGTCCATCAGGAGACACAATTGTCCCAACACCTGCAGAAAGAACGCCACCATCGCCAATCTCTGCCTTAAAAGGAATAACGTTATTTATGTTTTTATCGATAGCCGATACAAGCATGTCTTCATCTTTGACCACAACAGTTGCGCCTGGCTTATCTACAAAAGTAGGAGTAATCTTTTCAATCGTGCGCTCAACCACGTTGGTTATCGTTTGATTTACTGGGTCAGGCGCTTGATCCATAAGTGTAACTACAACGATTCCTGTTGCCATTGATGCAACAAAGCTAACAAATAGTGTGAGTAGGACAATTTGCGCTTTTGTGAGGTGCTCCATGGGTTGAATATTGAATGTTGAATTTAGAATTTAGAATATAGAATATAGAATGGGAAATTAGTCTCTAGAATTGTCCCCGCATCTATCCAATATTCAAAATTCTATATTCTATATTCTACCCAAAATACTATTTTACTGCAAGAAATCGCGCGCTTACAACCTGCCAGTCAATCGCATTCCAAAATGCAGAGATGTAGTCCGCGCGCTTGATGCCATAGTCTAGAGCGAATGCGTGTTCAAATACATCCATCACTAAAATGATTTCGGTGCAAACTAGATGCCCCCCGTCGTGTTCATTTATCCAAAGATTAAAAAGTTTTCCTGTTTCTGTATCACAAGCCAGCACCACCCAGCCGATTCCACGCATCGCGCCTGTAGCGCGAAAATCTTTTTCCCAGTTTTCAACTGAACCGAAATCCTCTTCAATTTTTTTCGCAAACAAGACCGAATCAGCAGATTCTGAACCAGCATGTTTCAAGCCTTTTGCGAAGACTCTTTGACGGGAACTTAAAAGGTCACTTCCTCCCTTAATCATGTTCCCAAAATATAATTCATGTAGACGCATCCCATTCCACTCCCATCCGAAACGACGCTTTAGCTCGCTGTACGGTGGTGTTCCAACATCTGCTGTCTTTAGAAACCCGTGAATTTTATTCGTATTGGAAACATATCCCTCGTAGAGTGTAAAATGGTTACGTAGAAGCACATCCGAGAATCCAACGGTTCCTAAAAGTCGTTCAAAATTTTTTGCCTCGTAGTTCATAAGTCTGTAAAGTTTTTAAAGTCGAAAATCCTTAAAGTCAGAGATGCCCTCAGACCGCATCACTCTGCACTTGCGATTCACGGAGAAACAGCGTAAGACGAGTGACTTCATTCGCGACATGCGTAATGTCCTTACTTTTTGTTCCTCTGCCTAGTGAAAATCGTATTGAGCCTGCTTGCCCTGATTCGCCTACTTTGCCTATCGCTAGTATAACATGAGACGGGCCACCCTCGTAACTCTTGCATGAGCTCTTTCCAGACACCGCAACCCCTACAGCGTCAAGGTAAAGCACGAGCGCTTCACTCTCCACGCCTTCAAACGAAATGTTCAAAATGTTTGGCAGACTATGTTCAAGAGAGCCGTTCACACTTGCGCTTGAAACTTTCTTAATAATTTTAATAGCTAGGGCGTCGCGAAGTTTCTGCACGCGCTTCCCTTCTTTCGCGCTCATTTTTTGCGCCTCATGTAGAGCCTCTGCGAAACCACAAACTAGCGCGACCGCCTCTGTACCAGGACGACGACCGCCTTCATGCTCACCACCGTACATTTGTGAAAGCAAATTAACTCCGCGTTTTACAAAGAGCGCGCCAATACCGCGCGGGCCGTATGTCTTCGCAGAGGAAAGAGTCATCAAATCCACACCAATACGAAGCACGTTGATGTCCAGATAGTTCCCTGCTTGCGCGGCGTCTGTATGAAAATATGGATACGAGCTTCCGTTCATTTTCCTTGCATGACGAATTTCTTTTGCAATATCAGCAATCGGCTCAATCGTTCCGATTTCATTATTCGCATACATTATAGATACGAGCGCAGTTTCACGAGTGATAAGTTTGCGAAGTTCTTTTGTGTCAATGAGCCCGCGACTATCAACATGGAGATAATCCACTTGCATCCCAGCAGATTCAAATGTTCTCGCAATTTCAATAACCGATGCGTGCTCAATTGCAGATACAATGATACGCGGTTTCGCAATTCCACAAGCGCGTACCACACCGCTTATTGCCAAATTGTTCGCCTCGGTTGCTCCGCTCGTGAAAACAATCTCATCGTGGCGCGCAGAAACGGACTCGGCAACACTGGCACGAGCCGCCTCGAGAACGGCTCGCGCCGACCTCCCCTCCTTATGAATCCCGCTTGGGTTCCCATGGAACTTTTTTGAAGTCTCCGTAACTGCCTTTTGCGCGAGAGCACTCACTGGCGTCGACGAAGCATTGTCTAAATAGATTCTTTTCATCCCGACATCATATCCCGCGAGTCAATTGTTTTCAATAGTTGAACCAAACATTGGTCTTTCTGACGATGCGGTTTTCTTTTTGTCCACTTGGGAACGAAACACCCGAGTAACTCCAGAGCTCAACTAAGGCTGAATTCACTTCCTTGGCGAGGAATGTCTCTTGTGTGGGAACTTGCGAAAGCGACGGCTTGAGCACGAGGACGATTTAGCAAAATCGCACCTGGGGCTTTTTTAAATTAATATACGTACCCCGCACAAGACGACATACGAGCAGTTTTTGCAAAAATCCCTAAAATGTGGTAAAAGATAGAGAAGTCAGTAGTCATTAGTTGATAGTCTATAGTTAATTCCGCTATAAACTGACGACTAAAAACTATCAACTGTATTAATATGACACCAGAAGCTCTGCAAATAACCGTTATCGTACTAAGCGTTATCACGATAGCGCTCTCTGTATGGGTTTTTGTGTTAGAGCGTCGTATGAAAAAACTACTCGCGGGAAAAGACGCATTGAGTCTTGAAGAAACGATTGTCGCCCTAGGCAAAGACATCCGAGCTCTGGAAAAGTTTCAGTCAGATACGGAGAACTACATTACTGATTCAAACAGACGCATCAAGCGAAGCATTCAAGGTGTTGAGACAATTCGCTTCAACGCGTTCAAGGGCAACGGCGAAGGTGGAAACCAAAGTTTCGCAATCGCGCTCCTGTCTGAAAATGGCGATGGGACAGTTATTTCAAGTCTATTCGCTCGCGACAGAATGAACATCTTTGCAAAGCCTATCAAAAACTTCACCTCCGAACTTGAAATGACAGAAGAAGAAAAAGGCGCGGTCATGCGCGCTACACGCTCATAACGCTTCCAACTTTTGACTTTTGGACTTTCTGACTAAAATCATATGACAAAAACTTCCACAGCAAAAATAATCCCCCGTCCACCCATTGTTGTTATCATGGGACATATTGACCATGGGAAGTCATCTCTCCTTGACTACATCCGCAAGACGAACATTGTTGAAGGCGAAGCTGGTGGCATTACTCAGCATCTTTCCGCGTACGAGGTGACACACCATCTTGACCAAACGCGGAAAGATGCGCTCGCAAGCAACCGCATCACTTTTCTAGATACGCCAGGACACGAGGCTTTTTCAAAAATGCGCGCGCGTGGCGCAGGGGTAGCGGACATTGCTATTCTTGTAGTCTCAGCGGAAGACGGTGTAAAAGAACAAACAAAAGAGGCGCTTCGTTCTATTAAAGAGGCTGGTATACCATACATTATCGCCATCAACAAAATAGACAAGCCAAACGCAAATATTGAGCGCACAAAACAAAATCTCGCGGAAAATGAAATCTATCTAGAGGGATTTGGTGGTGACGTGCCATTCGTGCCAATCTCTGCAAAGCTCGGTACGGGCATACCAGACCTTTTGGATATGATGCTTCTTGTTGCGGAAATGGAAAACCTTACAGGCGACACGTTTCTCCCAGCAGAAGGCATTGTGGTTGAGTCCAACATTGATACAAAACGTGGCACATCCGCAACACTCATCATTACAAATGGCACACTCAAAAAAGGAATGTTCATTCTCGCGGAGGAAAGCATGTCACCCGTACGCGCGATTGAAAACTTCCTTGGCAAACAAGTTTCCGAAGCAACATTCTCGTCCCCTGTTCAAATCACAGGATTTGATGCCTTGCCTTCCGTAGGAAGCACCTTCCGCGCGTATGCAAACAAAAAAGATGCTGAGAGAATGCAACTTGAGCTTCGTGAAGCAAGGAGTAAGGAAAAAGTGAAAGAGATTGTGCGTACAATCCCGCTCGCTCCAGACGCGCTTGTTGTGCCTATTGTTTTGAAATCAGACGTCGCAGGTACCCTTGAAGCGATAGAAAAAGAACTTGCCAAGATTGAACGTGAACGTGTAGTATTAAAAATCATATCGAAGGGTGTTGGCACAATCGGTGAAAACGACGCGAAGCTCGCTTCTGGTTCAGACAGCGCTATAATCATTGGCTTCCACACAAAGGTAGAGCGAGGCGCGGAGGATATCGCACTACGATTTGGCATCACTATAAAAACTTTTGACATAATATACAAACTATCAGAGTGGTTAAATGAGGAGTTAGATCGTCGCACGCCTAAAGTTATGGGCGAGGAAGTTGTTGGCACAGCAAAAATTCTCAAAACATTCAGTGCAACAAAGCACAAGCAGGTTATTGGTGGAAAAGTAACTTCGGGATTGCTTGAAGTTGGCGCGCAAGTAAGGATTATGCGTCGCGATGTTGAAATCGGTCGTGGGAAAATTGAAGGGCTTCAAGAGCAAAAACTTCTAGCAAAAAAAATTGAGGAAGGAAACGAGTGCGGAATGATGATTGACGCAAAGATAGAGATTGCTGGCGGTGATGTGCTTGAAGCTTTTGTGATGAACGAGAAATAATTTCTGAACCCACTTTTGACTTTAAGACTTTTAACTTTTAACTAATTTTATGACAACACCTCGCCAAGACAAAATGCGCTCATTCCTCCGAGCAATCGCCGCAGATTTTTTCACTCGTGAAGCGGGAAAAAACTCGCTCATCACAGTGACAGATGCGACCATCTCTACCGACTTCAAACGTGGGACAATTTACTTTACTTGCTTCCCTACTAGCGAAGAAGAGAAAGCTCTTGATTTTGCAAAACGAAAGCGAACCGAACTCCGTGAGTACATCAAGGACCATGCGCATTTAAAGAACCTCCCAGTGCTTGAAGTAAAGATAGATGAAGGCGAGCGAAACCGCCAGCGAATTGACGAGCTGGGCCAACAAGGCTAAGATAGGCAGGTGCTTAGGTTTAAGACCCACAAATAGGGAACATGGCAATAAAACCAAAGTGTGATAAATGTAAAGAAGAACTCAAAGATTTTGGTGGCATTTTATTAAGTCCGCCTGACAAAAAAGATATGGTTAGGAAATTTCATTTGTGCCAAAAGTGTTACAAAGAAATCTCAAATGAGTTAAAAAAATTAAGGTTTACGTCCAAGACGTGAATCATCTGATTCAGGCGTGGTAGCCAAGTGGTAAGGCAGTGGTTTGCAAAACCTCTACACGCGAGTTCGATTCTCGCCCACGCCTCAAAGAAAATTCTGTTAAGGATTTTCTTGGTGTGGGAGCAGGCAAACTGCTTTGCCTGCGTCGAGAATCGAAGGGCGGAGCATGTCGCTTGCGACAGCGAGCCGGGGTCGCGAACACTTTGTAGTTTTCAAGCGAAGCGAAGAAAAATACTTAGTGATTCGTGACCGAGAGCGCCCACGCCTCAAGAAACAACAAAATATGTCCGGGTGGTGGAATGGTATACACAGGAGACTTAAAATTTCCCGCCGCAAGGCTTATGGGTTCGAGTCCCATCCCGGACACAAACGTTAAGAGAATCTGCCCTGCGGCAGATTCTTAGTTTGTGTCGGGCGCAGTGATGGTTCGTCACCAGACGAACCCACGAGCCGGGGGCGCGAGCACTTACGTCCACGCAGGGTGTACTCACCCGAGTAGACCTAGTGACTTGTGTCCACACAAGATTTGCCGAGCTTGCTCGTCGTTAAGAAAACACCCAGTCATTTTAAAATGACTGGGTGTTTTCTTTTTTATTGTGCCGGGAAGAGGACTTGAACCTCCATGGGTTAACCCCGCTTGCTCCTAAGGCAAGTGCGTCTACCAATTTCGCCATCCCGGCGCACTTTATTCACGATGCGTCTACCAATTTCGCCATCCCGGCACTTCGCCCTGTGCACCCAGTAGGATTCGAACCTACGACCGTCTCGTTAAGAGCGAGCTGCTCTACCAACTGAGCTATGGGTGCATATATTTTAACCTTACTCCGCACAACATACACAATATGGCAACCTTCTGGGCTCACCAAAACAGCTATGGGTGCATGTAGAAAACATTATACACAAAAATTAGAAAATTAAAAGATATTTTTTTACTTGTGCTGGAGGCGGGACTTGAACCCGCATAAGCCTATGCTCGTAGCGTTCTGAACACTATGTGTATACCAATTTCACCACTCCAGCAAAATTTTATCTGTCTGAATATTCCAATTTTACCATATTCCCCAAGCCTTCCGCGCCACTCGTATGGGCTTGACTTTTTCATCAAAATCCTATATAATATATAAAGGTTATAGATCTTTGATAATTGCAAATTAAACTTACTTATTAGGAGGTTCAAATGGACATAATAATCATAGTACTTCTGTTGGTTACAATTTGGTATCTCGCGCAACTGACAGTCTGGCTTTGTGCTAGCATTGGTATCTTTTGGATTACACCAAAAGAAGGAACCGCTGTTGCCATTATGCGTAACAAAAAATTCCATAAAATGTTGCTACGCTACACTGGCCACAACTTTAAAAGCCAGCACAGCACCTATAAACCGTCAGAAAACAATCTTGATGGATACGAAATTGAACGGGAAGAAATTTCTGAGGAAATTTCTATGTTTACTTCTATCGTCTTTCCTATCCGCGGAGTTTCGTGGATAGGCATCCCGCCATTTTACAGCGTACACAGTTACAAATTTAAATGGATGGATGACAGGTTCATAATGCGTGATCCAGAAGAGATTGAGTGGATCCTCGTGCAAAAATATGTCTATGGCCTCGTTCTAGACAATATTGAGCTTGAGGGAGGAATCCCTTACACAATCAAACTTCTAATTACACTTCAGGTTACAAACCCAGCAAAAGCTTTATTTCGTGTTAAACGTTGGCTTGATGCAACAATGGAAAGAGTCTCTGGTTGGTCGCGAGATGAATTCTCCACTTTATCCATAGATGACTTCGTTGTAGCAGAAGGCGACAGGGAGATGGCGGAATCAGAAGGTCATGCTGGGCCGAGACTTGAGAGAGCTCTCAAAAGGATAATGAATTCTGCAAAAAAAGACATAGAACCAGAGTTTGGCGTTGATATCAGCATTGTTCAGGTTGTAGAAATAGACCCTACCAATGATGAGATGCGAAAAATCATTATCCAAAGAGAAGTAGCGAAGCAACAAGCTGCGGCTGTAATTGAAAAAGCAAAAGGCGAAGCGGAAGCGATAAACATTGTCAATACTGCGGCGGAAAAAATGAGCGACAAAGCAATGATGCTCAAGGGATTCCACGCAATTGAAAACGCTGGAGCAAATGTGACGCTTATCGGGAAGGATCTTAATCTTCCTTCAATGCTTCAAATTCCAACATCTAACAAAGAAGGAGGTATCAAATGATTAACAGTTTGTTATGGGTATTGTTGATTTTGGTAATTATGACTGCCTCTTTGGGGTCACTTTACTTTTTGAAATTCAACAAGTCAACACCTGCAGTAGGTGGCAATTCATCGCAACCAAAACAACCAACCGCCATAGGTAAGATATATGCTGGATGGGGTAAAATGACGCCAAACTCAAAAAAGAGGGTTTGGCTAATCATCCTTTCTGTCATAGCGATTTTGGTTGCCACGGCGTCAATACCAAAATCAGCACCATCAGAAAGTTCTCCAGAAAATATCTATCTCTGGGCTGGTATTATTGCACTTTTGGGGGTTCACATTATATGGGCGGTCTACTCGTTTAGCGAAAAAGTAAGCTGGATGGAAACAACAATTCTATACGGTATCATTTTCTTTTACGGGTTGACATTGGTATTCCCTCAAGTTGTGCCGATACGCGATGCGTTATGGGGTCTAACAAACAAAGCCTTGACGGGCACGCAGAAGGTAATAGTATCTATTAACGAGAAATACGGAGAAACACCTTCTGCTCCACAAGGACAGCAGTCAGCAAGCGCGCCGGCTGCGTATCAACCACAGACACGTGTGATTGAAGTGACAGCTACAGAGGACAGATTCACAGAAGTAAAGATACCTCCGGGAGTGCAATTCTCAATAGACTGTCCTGATGACGGACTTGCAAAAGTCTTTCATCGTGATGCGCAACAGGGAATCATCTATGATTGCGCGCAGAATGTTGAGGTTGGCGAGAACCTACACAACTTCCGTATTGGATTCTCTTCAAAAACGGAAACCCCTGTGCTAGTGCGAGTCCGCATAACTTCTTAAGTTTCATTTGCAATTCAACTCAAAAGCCCGTCGAGCACCATACTGGTGCTTGACGGGCTTTTTTCTTGCCCGCTTATATTTTCGAATTAGCAAATTCCGAATCAGCAGATTCGTGCCTTTGGCATAAACATCAGTAGATTCACATCTTGGATGAATGCCTTGTCATAAACTTTTATTCAGGAAATTTTGGTGGGTTTTTGATTTTTACCCTAATCTATCAGGAGAACCCCATTACAAACTCATTGATGAAGTTTAGTATCCCCCACACGCTGAGCATAATAGCAAGACCGACAACTCCCCACATCATATGTTTCTTTCCTTCTTGTTGCGCATCTTCACTGCTTTGATCCTTTACAAACTTCATTACTCCATACAGAAAATATCCTACAGCAAGCGCCATAAGAAGCAGGACTATCGGCTGAAGGATAGCGTCATTAATTTTCTGCATAAAATTCATAACAGATAGTTTAATTAACTAGCTACAGAGAAAGAGAAGGCGCGGTACGCGTAGTTGTGTCTAGCTTTGCTGATGACGTAAGGAAGTTCACGAGACCCCAAATGGACACCATCACCGCGATACCAATAACTCCGTAAATCATGCCCCCTTGCTTTTCCTTTCGAGCATCTGGGTCACCAGCGGACATTACATAGCCAAATACATTCCAAAGGAAATACACAACAGCTCCAGCAAGAATAAGTACGGTTAATGTGCTGAGTCCGTCCTTCAAAAATGCTATAAGCCCAGACACAGTACTTGCCCCTTGCGCAATCTGCGCTCCTGCCATAAATGGCGTTAAAATAAAACCTAATGCAATAATCTTTTTCATGGTTGATTTTAAAGGAGTGAAACGACTATTAAAACCACAACCCGGTTAAATGACTTTTTATTAAAAGTCCCTGCTTACAGGATTTAACTGAGTCGAAATTCCATTTCCGTTTCTCTCTTTATATTACTTAATAAATATGATGTACGAATACTAATTGCTCGTATACTTATTATTATACGAAACTCGCGCAAAAACTACAATGGTCGTTCAAACCGCTCCAAATTGATGCGGTCTGTAGTGTTCAATTTGAGTGAACCTGTGACAAAGTTTACCAACCCCCACATAGACACCATTACTGTAATGGCAATAATGCCCCACATCGCCTGTTTCTTTACTTTTGCAAGCTCCTCTGGGTTGTCGTTGTTCCTGTACACACCCATCATATTCCACAAAAAGAACACGACTGCCGCACCCAGAAAAATAGAGAAAAACGGCGTTATGACCGTGTTAATGATGTAGTTAATAAATTCCTTGAAATTCATAATTATTACTGTGTGAGCGTTGAAACAGTTTGCCCTATAATCTGCGCAAAGCCCCATGCGCCGAGGAGGATAAAGGTGCCAATAATACTGTACCAAAGTATATTTTTTGCTTCTGTTAATTTCGTATCATTCCCCTGAGCACTCACAAAAAGAAACCCGGAATAAATGAATGCGAGTACAATAAATGGCATAAGCACCTGAACAGCGGTTTTTGTGACAGCGGCGGCAAATTGAGAGAACGTGGAATATTTGATTGGATTTTGGAGTTGAGCGTTTGCGGATAAGCCAGAAGTTCCACCTGAAGGCGCTGTACTTCCTGAAGGCGCTGTGGAGCCAGTTATATTCCCTTCTGAGATAGTAGGCCCCCCCCCAGCAGCCACACATTCATTATATGTTGGGCCCCAAGCACAGGGCTCTGATGAAGAATAACCACTAGACATCACAGGGAGGGAACAATCGATACCAATGTAATCCGGGTCTCCAGGAACGCACTGGTCAGCCATTGCAAAAGAAGGGATCCCTATCAAAACAACCAGTAATATCGCTCCAAATATTTTTTTCATCCCTTTAGAGATAGGAAATGTAATTCCCTTATCAAATTATATTAACTTGCTAATAACTGTCTTCTTATTATATCCCGAACCCCGCAAAAAGTAACGCTGGTATCTCTAACGGGATTCATTATGTTCATATTATACATTATTGAAACATAAACTGCATAAAACTTGTTTGTTCGTCGGTCAAAAATGCGAAGAGTACTGTCTTGATAAGGATGTACGCACCAAGCATAATGCCGAAACCCATAGCAATATTTGCAAAACTCTGTTTTGCTTCAGTTTTTGCAGATTCCTTGTTCGGAGACAAGATCATTTTCCCACCAACCCACATAAACCCAAGCGCTGCAAGCGGTACAGCAACTTTCAAAATTAAAAAATTAATGATGTTGTTTGCAAGGATAATTAGGTCGTTGAAACCACACTCTTTCTGACCACTAGCTATATCCCCGCACGGAATTCCAACCTGTGCCCAAACAACCACCGGAAGCGCAAATATAGCAAATGCTACTATTGTAGCGGAGGTTTTTTGATTTTTCCTTACAGAATTTGTATTTTGCATTTTGTTAATTGTCCGCTAGTTGGTGTCTGTTGTCAAATATAGTTTCTTACTGCTGTTGATAATCCTGCAGAATCTTTGAGAGACTGCCGTGCGCCACAGTGAGCGCCTCATTCATGCTGCTACGCCCAGAGTTCACGCTCTCTATCATGTTCATAAAAATAAGATTTGTTTCCGCAGATGATGGGTCGTACCAAGCGCGTGATATGAGTGCGGAATCATAAAAAACAGATAATGCAGGATCCGTTGGTCTAATAGAAATGATGTCGCGACGCACTGGTGGAAGCTTTAAAAGGTCGCTGATTCCCGTAATAACCCTGATACCGGAAAGTAGTGTTGTCGCGCGCAAGGCCCCTGCTTGATTCATTCCTGACGCCACAATTGCCACACCGTACATGCGACCAAATGTGAGTTTCTTTGCTGTCATGCTGGCCTGTGGCACTACCGCCACATCAAAGTTTAAGTGTGGGTTCATTTGTTTTATTAATTGATTTTCGCTCGCGTATCCAAAATAGAGAGCCAAATCTCCTGCATGGAACATTGCGCTTGACTGAGGCAATGAGCGGTTCCATGAGTATGAATCCTTTTCTGGTTTCGAAAACTCAGTGTAAAAACGCATTGCTGTAACTACTGGATTTTCAATATTTACAGGCCCCTGAGTGATGAGACCAGCAGAAAGCAAACCATTTTTGCTATTTACAACGGAGCTTCCCGCCTGCATTAAAAGGATTGATAGGATTTCCTTGACGTTAGTAACATTTCTGTATTCACCGAATGGTACGAGACTCGTTAAAATGCCTCCTGTTCTGTCGCGAACAGTAATCTTTGAAACTAGATTGTAAAATTCTGTCCAATATTTTGGTGGCGCGGTGAGAAGCGCATTAGTAAAAATATCGCGATTCCAATACATCACTATTGGATCAATAATAAAAGGCAAAGCAACGATTCCTTCTGGACGGAGAAACATCTCCCCCTCTTCTATAAATGTATTTTTAAAATCTCGTTCACGAATTGTTTCGTACGAAATTGGAGCAATCTTATTAAGATTTGCTATTAATTCGTCTTGTGGGAGTATTACCATATTGGGTCCCTTGCCACTAGCAAGCGCTTCAACAAAATCCTTCGTAAAATTTTCAGGTCTTTTTTCTACATATTTGATACTCACACTCCTCTCGTCGCGAAGAATTTCTTCAATGAGTGTTTGCATTGTTTCATTTGGCACACTCCCCCATAGCGTCACCTCGCCATAATTGATATCTTTTTTACTTTTAGGAAGTGGGATTTTACCAGAAAAACCAAGGAACCCGAGTATGAGCAAAACTACAAATACACCTGTAAGAACTATTTGAAAAATTTTTGGTTGCTGTGGCATATAGCTAGAATTATATCAGGACTTGAACAATAACAAACCATAATGGTGCTCGCCAACAGGCACTTCGTTTTTCAAAACAAAGCCTTCCTCCTCGCAAAGCGCGCGTGCTGAATCCTTTGTTACAACCATTTTCGACGTCGGCCCAAGGTTCCCAAAAGAGTCAGCCCAGTCTATCAGAAAAAGCTTGCCACCGACTTTCAGAATACGACTCGCCTCTCTAAGTAACCCAGATTTATCTTCTGCTTGAAAAAGAACATTAGAGATAATTACCGCATCACATGCTCCGTCTTTTATTTTCGTTCCCCCTAGATTTTCAATATTCCCCCAGAGAAGCTCAACATTTTTTAGTCCGCGACGCGTCGCCTCGTCTTTTATATTCGTAAGAAAATCTTTTTGCACTTCCACCGCGTACACGCGCCCCGACTCGCCAACTTTTTCTGCAAGGGGTAATGTGTATGCGCCAGTTCCTGCGCCAAGGTCGGCAATAACCATTCCATCGTGCACACCAAGCGCTTTTATATTTTCTTCTGGATTTGTCATATGGGTAGATAGAACAGGGGAAATGGAAGAGGGAATGTAGAATTGGGAATAATACTTAATTTCTTTCTTTCTCAGATTTCATTAGTATTACTATTATATAATACACTGTGATGCGTGGCGATGCAAACAAAAAATCACCTATAGCCGTATAATATACTATAGTATATTATACGGCTATAGGTGATTTAGAATAAAAGTGTGCCTACAATATGTCGGCAACATTCTCCATTCTCAATTCCTTGTCGTGTACTAGAGGCAACTAAGCGATGCAATGCTGTCCCCCTCCCTCAACTTCATAATACGCACACCCTGAGTATCGCGACCAAGCGTTGGCACGTCTTTCATCGTGATACGAATCACCTGACTCTTTTTTGAAATAGCGACGAGCTCTGTAAATGCCGGAGTTACCACCTTTGCCACCATAATCTGCCCAATCTTCGCTGTCACCTTTGCTGTCTTTATACCCGAGCCACCACGCTTCTGCACTTTGTACTCCTTGATAGCAGTCTTCTTTCCGTAGCCGTTTTCGCTCATCACTAAAAGCTCAGGCTTCTCTGAGTCATTGTGAATCACATCCGCGCCGACGATAAAGTCACCCTTGCCAAGCTTCATACCGCGTACACCTCCTGCCGTGCGACCCATCTCTCGAGCATCAGACTCCTTGAAACGAATTGCCTGACCTTTTGCTGTGGTCAAAATAATATCATCACCTTTTTCTGTAAAGAGCGCAGCGAGAAGCTCGTCCCCTGCATCAAGCCTAATCGCAATGATACCTGTCTTACGAACATCCTTAAAACTCTCTGCTGAACATTTCTTAATAGTTCCTTGCTTCGTTATCATAAATAGCGAGAGTTTTGAATCCTTTGCTGATTTTGGCATCGAAAGAATGGAAGTAACTTTTTCCTCACCTGAAAGCGAGATGAAGTTCATAATGGACTTGCCCCTTGTTGCTCGCTTGCCCTCGGGAATGTCGTACATCTTTATCTGGTACGCCTTGCCCTTGTCTGAAAAGAAAAGCATATCGCTGTGTGTTGTTGCGGACATAAAGAGAGTGATGAAGTCCTCCTCTTTTGTGTCCAAATCCACAACACCCACGCCACCGCGATTCTGCTGGCGGTACTCTCCAGGATTTGTACGTTTGATGTACCCGCCTTTCGTATACACGAGCATAGACTCCTCGTCTGGAACCATGTCCTCTAGCGAAATGGATCCAGCGGGTTGACGAACAACTTTTGTTCTGCGCGCGTCTCCATATTTCTCTTTCATTTCTCCGAGCTCTTTTTTAACAACAGCCAAGATTTTCCTAGGACTTGCGAGTAATTCCTTGCACTCTTTTATAAAATCCTGCTTTTCTTTAAGTTCAAGCTCAACATTCTTGCGTTCTAATCCTGCAAGCTTCTGGAGTTTCATTTCCAAAATCGCGGTTGCTTGCAGGTCAGAGAATTTAAACTCCTTCATCAAGTTTGTATGCGCAGTCGCGGTATCTTTTGAACCACGAATAAGCGTGATTACACGGTCAATATGGTCCAGTGCTTTCTTCAAGCCAAGCAAAATGTGCTCCCTCTCCTCAGCTTTGCGAAGGTCGTACTCTGTGCGACGACGTACTACTACCTGTCTGTGTCCGATGAAGTTTGAAAGCACCCCTTTGAGCGAAAGTGTCTGTGGCACGCCATCCACGAGCGCAACCATGTTGTAGTGGAAAGTGCTTTCAAGCTCGGTGTGTTTATATAAATAATTCAAAACTACCTGCGGGTATGCGCCGTTTTTGAGATCAATCACCACGCGAATGTCTCGAGTAGATTCATCGCGAAGTCCACGAATACCTTCAAGCTTTTTGTCGCGCACAAGGTCCGCAATCTTCACAATGAGGTTTGCCTTGTTCACGCGGAAAGGAAGCGAGGTAATAATAATTTGGTTCGCATTTTTGTCTTCAATGATTTCTGCCTCTCCACGCACCACTACGCCTCCGCGACCAGACGAATACGCGTGCTTGATATCTTTTTCACCAAACACAATACCTCCTGTTGGGAAGTCAGGTCCTTTTACAAATTTAACAAGGTCCTCGGATGTTGCTTCTGGTTCATCAATGAGATGGTGTGTAGCATCCACAAGCTCACCAAGGTTGTGCGGAGGAAAGTTTGTTGCCATACCAACAGCAATACCAAGAGTTCCGTTTAAAAGAAGATTTGGGAGTGTCGCAGGAAGCACCACTGGCTCCTTTTTGGTACCATCATAGTTTGGCTTGAAGTCTACAGTCTCACGGTCAATATCATTCAGAAGCTCGCCAGATATACGCGACATTTTTGCCTCGGTATAGCGATATGCCGCGGCTGAGTCTCCATCTATAGAACCGAAGTTTCCCTGACCGATAACTAGAGGGTAGCGGAAGGAAAAATCCTGCGCCATTTTTACCATCGCTTCGTATACAGAAGAATCTCCGTGAGGGTGATAGTTACCAAGCACATCTCCGACTACTGTCGCAGACTTCCTAAACTTTGCATTGAAAGTGAGGCCTTTCTCGTGCATCGAAAAAAGGATACGGCGATGAACAGGCTTCAAACCATCGCGAACATCTGGAAGCGCTCGGTCGGTAATAACCGACATCGCGTAATCAATGAAACTCGCGCGCATCTCGCTGGAAATATCCTGTGACACAACGTTAACTCGCTCCGTATGTGCGAGTTCTTGTCCTTCTTTTTCGTCTTTATTGCGTGCCATATTACTAGCATTCTAACACAAAATCTTACCCTATTCAAACGCTATTTTGTAACTCATCACACACCACCTGTCTTTGCGAGGGTGTACTCATATGAAGCAACCTAGGTTGCTGGACTGCTTCGTACCTCGCAATGACAAAGATACTTTCATTTATGGGGTGATGAATCACCTACTTTTTTGTCGTAGTAGCTACGGAAGGGTCAATTATGACTACCCCAGAAAGGTCAAAATCGTCTGTAGAAGTGGAAGTAGTATTTTTCTTTTTTGGCGTCAATGCGTTTGATGTTCTGTCCTTGAGCCCTGACAAAAAACCATCGAACATCACTGATACACCATCTACCGGAGAAACTGTTTTCTCACGAACTTCCACCTCGCGCAAGCGCGCGCCCCGCGAAGACACCCACACAAATAAAATTGCTGAAAAAATTACAATAGTAATCGCGAGCGAGATGATCTGCTTTATATGATTTGGCTTCGCCCGCAGTGTTTCGAGCATAATGTAAAATAGTGAATTAGGCTGACTTTAGAACTACCACAGTCCCTTCCTTTCCGTCTAGATCTTTCTTTTTAAATGTGAATTTCTCCATAGTCTCAGCTTCTGCGCCAGACTCCTTCACAAATGTTTCAAGAGAACCTTTCGTGCGTTCAAAATCCATTGGCACGACGACTTTTGCCTCAAGAGCGAGCGTAAGTTTGTACGCCTCAGAGACTGAGATTTCTTCTCCCCCACTAATGGGTGTAAAAAGCACATCAATCTCCCCGAGGCCTTCCTTCACCTCGCGAGAAAGAGAGTCTGCAGATGCGAGTGAACCGAGGAAGCATAGGTTAATACCCTCAAACATTACCGAAAAAACTGTGTTAATTTTTTTCTCTTTGTCGTAAACAGTATCGGTGCCAAAACCATTGATAAAAATTCCGCCAACTTCGTATTCGCCTGGGCCAGAAATGATAAACGGTTGACGCTCACCATACGCGCATTGGTCTGCGCCGTTAAAATCTGGATGACGAAGGGACGTTAGTACAATATCCGCGCCAAAGCGAGAACCCTTTTCCTTTGAGTCCTTTCCTATTGGGTTGTAGGCAATGGTGCGCTCCCCGAGCTGAATCTTGAAAAACTGCTTTCCGTAATATGTGACAATCATTAGTGGTATTGTAGCAGACAGCATAGGCACTTGACAAATCCTTTGTATCTGCTATACTTGTTTTACCTTTGAGGCTACGGCTTCTGGTGGGTAGTTTCAGCCACTTGGCTGAAACTAATTGTTCATTTCAGTGAGGAAATCGCCATGAAGAAACCCTTCGCCAACGCAACAGCAGACCCTGCCAATGCAACCAACTTTTTGGATAACTCGATCTCAGCCTACATGGCCGCCATCGGCGCGCGTCCCGACATCTAGCCACCGGATCTAGACACACCGGCGCCAAAAGCCATTTTATCGATGCGCAACTGACACACAGCGCGTAAATAAACAGTGTAGTCCCCCCAAGCATCGCGCTTGGGGGTTTTTGTTTATCCACCCTCTTACTTGGAGGTTCAACCTCCAAGTAAGAGGGTGTTGCTTTTTCTTCGGTTTTACTATATATTAACCATATTAATAGCAAGCAGTTCTGAGGTAGCCCTGCACGACCCCGACACTATCGTTCCGTACAGACCCAAAGTTCCCTGCTCCCGCTTACCATGGCGCGCCTGCGCATATGGGAACGGGATTTTAATTTATCATATGAAAAAAGATATAGAAGAAATTGTAGAGGCTCCGTTGTCATTCATGGCGACACTCATGGCGGATGTAAAAACATTGCCTGAGAACGAATCTCTCGTAGAGGGCCCGGTAATTAGCGTGGCAAAGTCATGCGTGTATGTGAACCTTGGGCCTATCGGCACAGGTATCATTTATGGGCGTGAGTTTATCAACGCGCGCGATGTCATAAAGAAGCTAAACATCGGCGACACCATTACTGCAAAAGTTGTAGATACAAACAACGAAGACGGCTACATTGAGCTTTCACTCAAAGAAGCGCGCCAGGCTATTATCTGGAGCGAAGCCGAAGAAGCTATCAAGTCAAAGAAAGCTCTTGAGCTCCCTGTAAAGGAGGCGAACAAGGGTGGACTCATTATAGAGTGGCAAGGTATCCAAGGGTTCCTTCCAGCTTCACAGCTAAAGAGCGAGCACTATCCTCGTATTGACGACGGCGACAAGGACAAGATCCTTCTAGAATTGAAGAAACTTATCGGAAAGCGTATTACGGTGACCATCATCGGGGCATCTCCAAAAGAAGGCAAGCTTATTTTCTCGGAGAAGGAACAAGGCGTAAAGGAAAAGCGTGAGATTTCCGGCAAGTACTCAAACGATGATGAGCTAGATGGTACTATCTCTGGTATCGTAGACTTTGGTGTATTCGTGAAGCTTGAGGATGGTATTGAGGGGCTCGTTCACATTTCAGAAATCGGCTGGGGGCTAGTGGATGATCCACGCAAGATGTTCAAGCTTGGTGAAAAGGTACGCGTGAAGGTTATTGAAATCAAAGACGGAAAGATTTCACTTTCACTCAAGGCACTAAAGGATAACCCTTGGAAGGATGCGGAGAAACGCTACAAGAAGGGCGACACCGTAACTGGTATCGTTATCAAGTTCAACACATATGGCGCGCTCGTGTCTCTTGAAGAAGGTGTTGCTGGACTTGTGCATGTGTCTGAGTTTGGCGGAGATGAGGAGCTAAGGAAAAAGCTTGAACTTGGAAAAACTTATTCGTTCGTCATTTCACTATTTGACGCAAAGGATCAAAAAATGACACTCTCATACTCGGAGAAAAAATAATTTTGGAGAACAATTGACAATTGACCCCGCTTTGCGGACAACTGACTAAACACAAAAGAACCCCGTAAAAAATAATCTGCCACTCTAAAAAATACTGAAGTAGAGTTAGAATAGCGAGGACCATATACGCAAATGGTTTCTCGGCTGTATTTGAAACATGACCAAGAACACTTTCGTCCTTTAGCACAACAGAAGGTGGTGCCTTCATCGCCGAAATCTCCCTAGCCTTTTCCTCTTTTGCGAGTCGTATCTGGTACCACTCGCCTATGCGGAAACGTTCAAGAGCATTTGCGGATGCCGTTGCGCCCTCTTTCACTGGGTCAGGAATATTTTCCTCTACTTTTTTTATCGTACCTAAAATACTTCCTGCTGGTTCAGCTGATGCTGTAGTGAGCTTTTCCGTTTCGGCTTTTTGTTTCGCAATAAGTTCTAGTTCTTTGCCGTCCGAGAGTCCGTCTCCGTCAGTATCTTTTTTGAGAGGGTTTGTGCTGTTACGCAGTTCATCCACATCAGACACATCATCATTGTCGTCATCCAAATCCTCTATGTTGCCTACACCATCTCCGTCTGTATCCAAATCTACATCACGCTCACTCTTTCCTGTTTCTGTATTGTCTAGCACGATGGCTCGCTTAGCTCCGCCGGCGAGAGAAGATGTTGTCCCAGTGATACGCGCCGTCATCGTATGTTTACCCTCCGTAGCCTTCCAGTCCACCCACACATCTCGCACGCGTCCACCACCAGAAAGCGCAAAGTTGCTTTCCCCCATCAAAACTCCATTATCCAAAAATTCAACAGTTCCCTCCAAGTCGTACGAACTGCCATTAAAAATAATTGTGTATATGCGAATTTTTTCTCCTGTAAAAAATGGGTCCTTTGAATACCAAATATTCGTCGGCACGAATCCTGCATTCTTTATCGGTGGTTCGGCCGAGTACGCAAATGTTGTGCCACCAATACCTATCAAAAAAATAATTAGAAATTTATACATACAATTTTCCACAAACTAAACTATCTTATTCATCTAACATTATACCAAACAAATTTACACAAAAACTACTACTAGTAAAGAGGTTATAAGGACAAAAAAGAAAAATGCCCGAGATTTCTCCACGTGCATTTCTCTAAGAGAAAACGTGACCTCTCCTACTACATTGTAGCTCCTGCTGAACAGGTTCTGCAGTCCCCTTTGTGGGTTGTGGCGAGGTATATAGCCGAGAGTCCAATAAGTATGTACACAACCTGTTCAACTACTGGCCAGCCACCAACGAGCATAGAAACAATGTTGTAGTTGGGATTAACCCCAACGAGGCCCCAGTTTATGCCACCCACTATAACAAGGACAAATGCAATTACATGTAATGCTTTCATAATGAAAAATGTTTTTATATTCCCCGACCTTTAGTTTAAATTATACACCCTAGTAATTACAAGTTACACACGGGGTGTGTATAACTTTTTACCGAGCATCTCTTCTAGTGCGCAGTAAAAAGTTAGTCGTTATCGTCCTATCTTTCCTCTTCTTCACGTTTCTCGTCAGTTTTTTTGTATTCTTCTTTTTTAGGCTCTGGCGTTTCCAAAACACTAGGAGTTGAGGTCGCTTTCGCGTTTGTTATAGTTGAACGAATTTCCTCCATGCGTTCAATTTTTGGTGTGTATTTATTATACTCAACATGAGTTTTAGCGTTTTCATTTTTGTCTGATGTTTTAGGAGAAATCTTCGATGAATCTTTTTCGGATTCATCATCTTTATCATTTCTATATTTTTCTTTTAACTCATTGTGCTTTTTTTCCGCATCATCGCGTGCAACCTGAACCTTCTTTAAGGTTGTGTTGTTTTTTTCATTCTTCAAAGAAGATTTTGCAACAACTGGAGTTGCTGTCGCGGTGATGGTTCTTGTTGCAACAAACCCGACACTTGAATTCATGTCGAGAAGAACCTGCTCGTGAGAATTATAAACATTTGAAAGTCTTGAGGCAGTTTCTATAGCATTGTCACCATCTTCATTTTCATCAAATTTTTCAATGCGCTTTTTAACACGTTCTGAATAGCGCTCAAGATTTCTCTCTGCAACTTGCTGGATCTCCTGAGGCGCATCTGGAGTCATGGCGAGTTTTTCAACCTCCTCTAGGCGACGCTCCACGAGCTTTACTTCCCAATCAGCTTTTGCTTTTGGTGTCATAGCCACCGCTCCACGCACACTTTCATTCATATAAACTTTCACTGAGAAAAGCGCATCGCCAGGAACTGAACTTTCCGCGGCAAAAGAAACAGTACCACCCATTAGAAGACATATTATTACTAAAATTGAAATACCTTTCTTGTTTCTGAAATTGTTAATATTGAAAGGGGAAGGAATTAAATGTGGTGAAAAAGCAATTTCATTTACGGGGTTCAATTTAATATGGCGAACAAGCGCGCTTTTCATCTCTGCCTTTTCTTCTACATAGAGTCGTGTGTTCTTTGCTCCTTTTTTAATTTGTTTAATTATGTTTTCCATGTTGTTCTGAAAGCGCGCTTACTCTTATAAAACTGTACATATGAGCCATAAAATTTTCATTGCAATAAACGAAGAAACTAAGGATACTTGCTGGGGCAAGTGGACGAAGTTTTTGAAGTTTTTGAGCAGAAAATTTCATGGCGTAATAGCTGTTTTATTATAGGAAGCTAGTGTCTTTAGTTTCTCGATTGCTCTGTGTATTCGTACCGAGATGACATTTTCTGTTTCGTGAGTAAGATGTGCAATGTCTTTTACGGAGAGTCCGTCCACATGTCGCATCACTAGCGCTTCTCTATATTTGTCGGGGAGACATTCAAGTAAAGCGAGGGCCTGAGCGTGTTCGTCTTTGGTTTCAATATCTCGCATTGACTCAGTGCCAATATCAAAACCTTCTTCGTCACGCATGCGGTCAAGCGACTCATCTTTCTTTTTGCGATACTCGTCAATGATCAGATTGTTCACAATGCGGTACAAAAACGCGAGCATATTATCTATTTCCTTTCCTTGTGACATGTATTCCCAAACACGAACAAAGGTTCCCTGAGCTAAATCTTTTGCTTTTTCCCTGTCTGACACACGGAAAATACAGTGCCGAAATATCGCATCAGCAAACTGGTCATAAGCCTTAAGGAATTCCTGTTCAACTGCATTGGTTTTCATGCCTACATTAGACCTGTAACCTGATAACTTTTTTGCTTCAATCCACAATTCTCAGCTGCAGCTTGTAAAAAATTCCTTGAAATATCTTGATATTCCTCATAATTTTTGACTACGTCTCTCATTCAGCAGAATGACCTACGGGTCATCGAAAATTGTGAATTTCGCTACGAAAATTATTAAGTTACGGGTCTATTATTAAAGACGGGCTTAAAGTGCCGTTCTTACATACTGACCTATATTACCACTAGTGAATTAGATAAACGTCAGCGCTTTCCCCTTCTCTCCTGCGCGGCCAGTACGTCCAATGCGGTGCACATAGTCGTCGTAGGTTTCAGGAATGTCAAAGTTTATAACATGCGATACTCCAGCAATGTCCAAACCGCGCGCTGCAACGTCTGTCGCAACAAGTATCTGCACTATCCCTTTTTTGAAAGTATCCAAAGCGCGCTGACGCTGTCCTTGATTTTTATCTCCGTGAATAGACTGCGCTTTAAAACCTTTTTTACCAAGAGCAACAGAAAGTTTTTCCACACCATGCTTTGTGCGTCCGAATATGAGAACTTTTTTAAATTCTGGCTGAATCAAAAGATCGTGAAGAACTTCAAGCTTGTCCTCCCCAGCCTTGATACGCACAACATCCTGCTCAACATTCTTTGATGTGTCCTGAGTCTTTACAGAAACCATCACTGGCTCATTTAGGAAGTCTTTTATTAGCACTGCAATTTCTGGCGAGAGTGTTGCGGAGAAGAAAAGTGTATGGCGTTCCTTTGGCATGAGTGCTAGCATGTAACGCATATCGTTGATGAATCCCATGTCCAACATTCTGTCTGCCTCATCCAAAACTACTGATTTGAAGAGAGCCAAGTTGATGCACTTGCGTTCAATCAAATCCTTGATGCGTCCTGGGGTACCGATAATAAAATTGTGCTGATAGCGAAGATCAGAAATCTGACGGCCAATAGCCGCACCACCCACGCAACACACTGAGAAAATCTTGAAGCCTTTTACAAAGCCCTTGAGTTCCATTTCAATTTGCTGAGCGAGCTCGCGCGTAGGAGCTATCACAATCACCTTTTCTTTTGGATTTTTGAGAACCTTGTTGATGAGCGGAATAAGGAACGCTGCGGTTTTGCCGGTGCCAGTGTTCGCAATACCTACAAGGTCGTGTCCGTGCAAAATGTGTGGAATCACGCGGTCTTGAATTGGAGTTGGTTCGTTGTACCCCTTCGTTAAAATGTTTATTTTCAAACGCTCGTCAATAATAAAATCCTTGAACAAATGTTCAGGGGTAAAAACCACTGCCTCTTCGGTAATGACTGTTTTATTGATAAATTTTGAAATATCAATATGCTGACCCTTTCTTGTGCCACGCTTCCCGCCTGAATTACCAAATTCACGTCTTGGACGCGAACTAGCAGAACCCCCTCGTGACGCGTTGAATGAACGACCGAGTGGCGGACGCGCTGAAAAAGAGTGTAATACTGAATGCGTGCTTGATGTCCCACCAGAACGTGGTCGTGATGACGAACCTCCGACTATGCGAGGTCTTGAAGACGAAGTCGAATGAGGACGAGATGCCCCAGCGCCCCTACTAAATGTTTTTTTATGTTCCATATATTGTTCTAAAGAGCTTGCAAAACAAGCCCGAATTAATCTTCGGTACCCCGTTTCCACAAAATCATTTCCGACAATAGCCAAAAATTTAGACTACGACTTTGAGAAAATTCCTTACCTTATGCTTATAAGCTTCGTATTTTTCTCCTCGTCTCGTCACAAATTTTTTGCTCCTATCGGAAGCATTTTGTGGGAACGGGGTGAATTCTCTGAGCCATTGTGCGCTACGAAGCGTAGAACAACCTTTTGGACAAAAACTCTATGAGATGAAGTTATAACAAGTATATACCATTTAGCTCTTTTTGTCAATTTTTTGTATTAGTTCACTACATATGAGAATTTTCCCGGTTCTTTACATAATACTCCTCAGGGGACACAAATCCAAGAGACGTGTGGGGGCGCACGGTATTGTAGTAGGTCACATATTCCTGCAGTTTTTCGTTAACTTTATCTAGGTTGTCTCGGTCCACCATGAGGCATTTGTTCCACATAATGAACTCTTCCTCAAGCGTCCTGTTGAACCGCTCAATGTGAGCATTCATTTTTGGCGTGTTTGGGTAGATGAAGTAATGCGGTATTTTTCGTTCAATACAGTAGATGTGAAAATTCTTGAGAAACTCCGATCCATTGTCGGTCTGCACGCACGGAATTTCAATATCTATGGACTTCATCACATTGCTAGCCTGCATGGAAGAATGCTTGTGTGTCACGTAGACGTATGCTTTCCGTGTTTTGAGGTCTATGGCGGTGACAAAATACAACTTGATCCCATTTACATATCACACCACAGTGTCAGCTTCAATGCCGACCTTTTCCTGCCTTCTGTCCTTCTGTACTCTAGCTTTCTTCTTGTACGGCTTCTCGCCACGGAGCGGGAGTTGTCCTCGTTCTCGCATATCCTTTATCCTCTGCCTACGGTGGATTCCGATGTTTTGATTCTGTGTTTGATGGTGTGGAATATCTGCGTCTTGCCCATCCTTGGGTGCCTAGTGCGTAAGCGAATTATCTCTTCTTTCAGGACTGTTGGAACGACGCGCGCTCTTGTCCTCTTTGGTGCCCTGCTCTTGTTGTTGAGCGCAGAAAGATGCCCGTGATGTTTCTATAGGCTCGCCCTCCATCGGTAGATTGTTGATGCTGGAACCGAGAAGTCGTCCTTCGCGCTCTCAATGCCATATATATGCCAGTGACTTAATGCTTTTGCTCTCGTGATTGCTTCTTTGTTCATATTCCTTGTTTTTAGAATATGAGTATACGTGGAAATGAACCCTTTTGTGTTTTTGAACTTGTTGAAAATCCTCATTTTTGACGGTTTTTAGGCCGAAGAGAATTCTCATATGTATGTGAACTTATTCAGCAAAAACCACAAGCGAAATTACTTCGCTTGTGGTTTTAATCTTTTTTACTCCACATTGACAATCATGTCACATGTGTTTGCTACATGATTCTTGAGGAGTTCATCAAGAATCATGTTAATCAGATTAGGATTCAATGTGTAGGACACATCAATCTCATGACCTCCTGGATTTATGATATTCGCCAAAATACTTTCTTTGTTATGCAATTCCTTTGTTGTAACCTCATGAATCCCATTGAGAAGATTCTTGACCCCCTCAACAGCTTCATCAAGCGTCTCAGCAAATGGTATGGTGCTGATCAACAACTTAAAATTATGTCCCGGTCCACGACTTAACGCAAAAGCATATTTACCATCTTGAACTTCCTGCCCTATTTGAATATAAAGGTCGTTCGGATGATTATTAATTTCCATTGCCGTCAACATGCTAAGTCCTGACATGATATTCTCCTATAGGTTTTTATTGTAAGTACCGCCTGTCAGAACACTACTCTAGTACTGCTAGAAACGCAAGGGCTTTTACTTCTCCAAATCTAGTACCTCGTCAATACGAATCTGTTTTACAAATTCGGGAACGTGCGAAACGAGAATCATCGCGCCTTCGTATTGGTCCAGCGCTTTTGCAATCACGGGCAAATGGCGGAAGTTGATGTGGTTGGTAGGCTCGTCCAAAATTAGCAGACCCGGTTTTTCAAGAACGAGCTGGGCAAAAGCCACGAGACCCTTCTGCCCCTCCGAGAGACTGCCGATCTTTGTATAAATGACATCAGATGTGATGAGGAAACTTGCGGCGACCGCGCGCATACGCTCTTCGTCTAGCTTGCCGTCCACCGCCTGCGCCGCGCGGGCGAGCGACTGATACACTGTGTCATTGAAATCAAGAGTGGAAAAATCCTGACGATAGTAGCCCACGCGCGCACCTTCGGCAATCTTTGTACCGACTGCTTTCCCTGTCGCAATAGATTCAAGAAGTGTAGACTTACCGATTCCGTTTGGCCCCGCGAGGAGGAGGTGAAACTTTTTTTTGAGTGAGAGTTTTATTTTCTTCTCTACTGGTTTGTAGTTTTTGAGCACTGTAAATGATGAAATATTCAGAAGCTCGCCAGTGAGCTCGGGCTGTGAAGGAATAGTGAACGCGCGAATTGTTTTGTCTTCCTTACGAATATCCACCTTTGCCTCCTCCATCTCCTCTGCTTTTTCACGCATACGTTTTGCAACCATACGCATCTGACCTCCCTTCATCGCAAAGAAGTTTGCTTTGTCTTTGTTTGCTTGAATCTCCTTTGCGAGCTGAGCATTCTTCATGTTCTCCTTTTCAATCTGTGCGGTGATTTGCTTTACAACAGCAAAATAGTCCCCCACATAGTTTTCTAGTTTACGGGTATAAATATTTAAATAGAGAACACCCTCGGTAAATGAGTTCAAGAATTCCGCATCGTGAGAAATGACGATAACTGTCTTTTTGTACTCCTTGAGGAAGTCAGTGAGGTGAGAGATGCCTGCTTTGTCCAAGTTGTTGGTTGGTTCGTCTAGGAGTAAAACATCGGGGTCCTGAATGAGCGCGGAAGCAAGGAGGAGGCGCGCCTGCTGACCACCGGAAAAAGATTTGATGATACGCTCATGCATCTTCTCGTGACCTTTCAAGTTCACCACCTCAAGCACATCATCAATCTTTGGATCTAAATCGTAAATCTTTTTTGGAAAACACTTTTCAAAAAATTCGCGCACGGTGAGCTCAAGCTGGTCACGAGGAACAACCTGCTTTGAGATAGCTATGGAGACCCCTTTGCCGATATGAATGTCGCCGTCATCGGGCTTGTTTGCCCCAGTGATGAGCGCAAAAAGTGAAGACTTCCCTGCGCCGTTTTGCCCCATGAGTGTGAGCTTTGCTCCGCGACGCACAGCAAAAGACACATCATCAAAGATGGGTTTGTTGTGCCCGTATTCAAACGACACATTCTCAAATCGTATGATAACTTCTCCTTGAGCCATAAAAATTAGTCTTAAAGTCAAAAGTCTTAAAGTCAAAAGTAAATGCAAAGGCACTCACTTTACAGACATTAAGACTTCGAATCAGCTGGTTCGTGTAATGGACATAAACGCTTTGTGACTCATGTCACAATACCTCATTTTAACCAAATCGCCAAGTAATTTACTCGCAATCAATCGTACGCCTCGGATTCAAGGCGGAAGCATGCAGTTTTTTTGAGGCATACTTTTGATACGGTGAAAGAAAACTGCATGCTTACAACGAAGTCAGGCGATGGTGTGCGGTTGGTTGCAACTACGCTGCCAACCAGCCACCGTCTACATAGAGAGTCGCGCCGGTCACATAGCTTGCTTCGTCGGATACGAGAAAGACCACTGCTGCAGAAACTTCCTCGGGGCGCCCCATGCGCTTGAGGGGGACTCCTGCGAGCATTGCGTCCATATATTCCTTAGGGAGACTTGCAGCGCCAACCATTGGTGTATCTATTGCGCCTGGCCCGATTGCATTTACATTAATACCAAGTGGTGCGAGCTCCACTGCGAGAGTTTCTGTCATTCCTATAATTCCACCCTTTGACGCAGTGTAGTGCGCGCCTCCTGCGATACCAACACCCACACCACCTGATGCAACAGATGCAATGTTCACAATGCGACCATATTTATTTTTCGCCATTTCTTTTGCCGCGCGCTGAGCGCATAGGAAGTATCCCTTCAGATTGATATCAATAGTTCTGTCCCACTCTGCTTCCGTCATTTCCAAAAATGGATGCGCCTCGTAGATGCCAGCATTGTTTACAAGGATGTCCAATCGTCCGTACTTTGCAATGACTTTGTCAAACACATTGTCCACATCATCTTTGCTGGAAACATCCATCTTAAAACATGCAACGTCGCCACCAGTCGTACGCACCTCGTCCGCAACAAGCTCGCACTCGGCGAGATCAATGTCAGTAATAACCACCTTTGCCCCTTGCCCCGCAAGCGCCAACGCATGCGTCCTGCCCATTCCCCTTCTTGCGCCAGTAACTAAAGCAACTTTCCCTTGTAGATTGAACATATGTGTATAAATTAATTCCCGTTGTTAATACCTACATTGTACCCCTTTTATAATCAAAAAGTAGGCAAAAACAAATTCATGGCAATAGAACGCTATAGCGTTCTATTGCCATGAATAAGAAAAGCGAGGAATTATGACACACTATTTAGAAAACAACTGTGGCTGTCCCCATTTCCACATTTTCCATTTCATTCCGCACACAAAAAAAATACCACAGTTATGTGGTATTTTTTTTTACGTCTAAATCAATTTATACAACTTACACTCCACATCCGCTTTGTTGTTTTGGCGCAACTGCTACCAGCGCTCCAGAGTCAACCCCGCATCCATTTCCACCTTGCTCTTGTTGCGGTTTTACAACTTGCGAGGCAATCTGCGCATACCCGGACGCGCTGGAATAATTTGCACCAAGCATCTCCTCTGGGTTCACATCCTTCCATGCGACTCCTTTTCCTTTCATATAGGTAGCAATGGTGAGGTAGGTATCAGGAAACCAATACGAGTTGACCGCGAGAGCAGTCTTCCACATATCCTGTTCGCTCACACCCTGCGACGCCATGAGTTCAAGGAGTCCCAACATCGCCATCCCGTGATTACAATCCGGGAAATGGGTAGAATTACCGCAACAGGGACGATAGACACCGCGTGAAACTTTGTCAACGAGTGTTTGCTGTTCGACAGTCAGCGCAAAGAATTCGTGACGACTGTAATGATCCATTGTGGCGCCTTTCGCAAGTGTCCACCCGCCAGTAGATGCAAAATTTCCAGCTCCGCCGTATGCCTTGTCCACCATTTCACTAGAATCTAGTATTGGGTTTTTGTTTGCAAGACCAAGCGCCCAAAACAAATTCAAGAGGTAGCCGGCGTTATCTTTGGTAATTGTAAGTTTGCCATTGCCTTGCCAAAGAAGTAGCGCCTCGTATTCCTTGGTGAATGACCCTCTCTGCTCATACATTGCCATGAACTTATCTGCGTCAATCGCTCCGACTTTAACAAGCTGAGTACCAATGTCGCCCCAGACAACGGGCAAAATAACGCCATTGGTAGGCAAGACTTCCTCATCTAGTACTGACGCTTGCGCTTTGTCATCTTGCATAACGCTGACACTACTGCTTGATCCCGCAGAATAGATCACTACGGCAAGAATTACCGATGATATAATTATGCTCACGGGGAGTAGGTAAGTTTCCTTACTCTGCACATCGCGCGAATCTTCTTCTATTTTATTTTGTTTTTCGTTTTCCATAATTTTCTTACAGTGAGTTACGGGGTAACGTTGATATCAAGTTCCAATTTTACGGTCGGAGTTGTCGCCGAGTCGGTTTCTATGTAGACAACTTTTTTCGCTGGACCTGTGCCTTGTGGTCCGTGCGCCGCGGGGTCAACTGTCACTTCAACACTTATTTCTTGGCCTGCCTTGACTGTCTCTCTCAACCTCGACAGTCCGCCATGCCCCGGCATACCAAACGGTCCCTTGCGTGACACGCCGTTTACAAGTGTCGCTTCTGTGCACATACAAGAAGTGTAGATTTTTGTAATCTTCACCGGAGTGCTTCCTGTATTTTTTACAGCAAACGAATGGTTGATCTTTCCTTTCGCCATAGACACCATGCCGAAATCAAAAGATTTTTCTGTCGCCACAATGTCACTGTAATTCCCTTTGCCTGAGACCCCACCATCTCCGTACCATACACTTATCCCGTTCGGCATCGCGCCCACTTTTATTTTCGCGACTTCTTTCCCTACAGCGATATCAATGACTGACACATCATCGCTCTGAAGGTTGGTTATGTACGCGAACTTTCCATCTTTGGATACAATCACACCATGTGGTGCAGATCCACCCTTGATTGCTTGCGTAACTTTCATCTCTTGCAAATCAATCTTGTAGACAGTATCGCCAATCGGATGATCAAAGTAGAACCCCTGATCGGCGACATACACAAAGCGAGAATCAGGTGTAGGGTAAATCTGCACCGGCCCTTTCGCTTCTTTTGGCAGATCAATGTAACTCAATTTAGCAGAAGCGATGTCGTACACTGCCAAACTTTTTGCGTCATAGACTGAAGCAAGCGCGTACTTTCCATCTGGTGTGACTCCTGTCTGCACAGCCCAGCCCTTGAGAGGGACATCACGCAATCTGAAACTAGCGATATCCAAAACCCCCATACTTTTACCGCTAAGCATTGCAATGTATGAAGTCTTGCCGTCAGGCGAAATGCGGAGCCCATGAGGTTCACCGCCTTTCTTTGTTTGAACCTCTTTTTCCACATTAAACGATGTGGAGTTTATTTTGTAGATGATTCCTTTCTCCTGTGATGCGACGATAGCGTACGAACTGTCTGGCGTTAGCGCGACGTGAGAAAGGTGAAGCTCTTGCCCAAGTTCAATTCTCTTGACTATCACATCAGAAAACGGGTCAATGACGATCACTTCGTCATTGCTTTCATTTAGAATAGATTCTTCATCTCCGTGAGCCTCAGCTCTTGGTATGAACTGAAGCGACGTCTTCATTTTAATATCCTTCCCTGTCGAATTCGCAGTCACCCACACACTTTTATTATCCGGAGAAACCTGCACATTATGTGGCATATAGCCCACAGTCATGCCATTTTTTTCTTCGGTCAAATCGATTTTTTTCAATACCTTTTTCGTTTGTGCATCAAGTACCGCTATTTTACCAGAACCCTCAACGGCTACATAAATTTTTTCACTGATACCAGAGGACACTTCTTCGTTCCACTTCTTTCCATAAGAAACAAGCAACCCGACCCCCACAATCGCAATAATTGCGATGATAATTTTAATATTTTTCATTTTCAATTAATTAATCTGTTAATAACAAAAAACTAATTGAAAGATGGGCTATTTACCAATAACGACAACCAGCGAGCAAGCGCCTGCGGTCTGTAAAGTTTCGCGAGAAAATCACGAGATAGGATAAATAGATTTGGCGCTAAAATAAGATATTTTTGTAACCCATATGTCAGCAATACAAAAAGAAGGGTTACCACAAGCACCTGTATCACGACTGAGGAAATAAGACCGTCGGTAAATGCCTGATACATTGATAGATAATGAGTAGCTGCTGACAAGGCTTCCGTAGGACACTCGGACGCAGGGAGCAATGTAATAGGGCAATTGCCGTTCATTGCGCCGTCCTTACTATGACTCATTGCAGAAAAACCGAGGAATGCCCCGCCGAAAAATCCAAGTACAATAATTAAAGCAAATAATCTCTTCATATACCTACATATTCTATACTTCTGTCTCTAAAATACAAGTACACAACAATACTCAAAATTGCGGCGAAAAAACACCAGACGGACACATAGGACGCTGTGAAAAAGTAGTAGGCTATCGCGAGAGACAATACCGCCAAAACCCCAAAAAGGTTAATGATGCGATGAGTTGAAAACAGACAACTCACACATGTTGCAACTAAATACATTCCCACCAAAAAGACTCCGTATTCCTTTGGAACTGTGTAAACAATACTCTTGTTCACAACCTGCGAAACTGCGGGATGCGTAACAATAAAATACAAAAGATACGAGCCGACTGCGAGCCCGACAAACTGAAATGCGTAGAGAATTTTTTTGCGATGAGAATCAGTTTCAAGCAACCCAACTGCAAAGGGAATAAATACTGGCCAAAAAATATATGCAAACAGCATAAAAGAGTAAGTGGCAATCTGGTTTAAATACGGCAATCCATATTGAAACGACAACCACACACCGCCCTCAATAAACTGCTGTATTCCAAAAAGAAAGGGGAGAGACGCAAAAGGAATATCCGATTTCTTTTTTGTTTCTGCGAGTGTTACTGCTCCCGTTGCAGACAATGCTGTCCCTGCTACAAAACTTGCTGTTGCTGAAAAACACATAATTTATTTTGCAGAGTCAATTATATTTTTTATAGCCACATCAATTTCATTCGGCATCTCGCCTAAATTCGCGTTGGGAAAAAACTGCGAAAGAACAATTGGACGCATACCAGAAATAAAAGTCTCTCCGTCTTTAATATACACATTTATTTTGCACGGCATACAGAGTCCGATTTTAATATCAGCATTCAAAAATTCATTCGCATACTTTGCGTTGCAGAATTCAATAATTTTAAATGAGTCCCTCTGAAACCCCTTTTCAATGAGCGCGCCTGCCACATCATGAACATACAAAACTCGCATACCTGCTTTTGCAATTTCCTCCTGCACATCACTAACTGCCTCGTCAAAACTTTTCTGTGTAGCTGTTGTGTAATCAAATTCCATAACGCTATTGTACCTTATTATAGATTTTACGCCATGAGATATGTTCGTATATGCTCGACCAAATGAAACCGAAACTTAATGCGAATAGTAATTCCTCCAGAGGAATGCCGACAATCAGAATTCCGGAAATCGCTGACAAATTCCACACTTGCTCCACATACCCAGGATACAGTGTGGTTAGCGTGAGGAAATAAAAAAAATAGATTCCCAAAAATATGAACGCGCTAGAAAGCATTTTCTTTTTGAGGTCTGGGCGACAATACCATGTGGCGAGACCACCAACAATCATAGCGATGATTGCGGAATATATGGGATTAAGCGGAGTAGCAACAATAAGCACAAGAAGGATGGCAGGCGCAGACAAAAGAGTGAGTAGATGGTATCGATGTCGCGGAAGATGTTGCTCGTGTTTAGTCATTTCTGTATGCATGGTGCGAAATATTCGCTCGTAAATCACGACTACGATGCCACCAATGGCGAATGAGAAGATAAAACTTTCTATGTCGAAACCTGTTCGATACGCGAGACCAAAGAGCGACGGCGGGTTCCAATATTCAGGAACAAAGAGCGGTTCCGTAACACCAAAAAGCGATGTCCAGAGACTCACGATGAGCATTTCTTTCTTACTTTCCTTACTTTTGAGGAGAACGTACACAAGAACCCAGATCGCAACGAGAATCAAGCTCCAGAAAAACCAAGCGAACTGAGGTTCATGAGATATGTTCATATTTTTAATTATTCATACCCAAAAATTTATCATATCAGATTAAATACTCAAACTCCTTCGCCTAAGCAAGAGCGCGTTAAACGCGACAATAACCGTAGAGAGAGACATAAAAACCGCGGCGACGGCTGGCTGTAAAATAACCCCTTTAGAAAAAAGAACTCCGGCCGCGAGTGGAAGCGCCACTATGTTGTACCCTGTTGCCCAGAAAAGATTTTGAATCATCTTTGTATAAGTGAGCTGTGATAGACGAATGATTTTAGAAATATCACGAGGGTCATTTTTTACCAAAATAATTCCTGCTGATTCAATGGCGACATTTGTACCAGCGCCGATAGCAATGCCGAGGTCTGCCTGTGTGAGCGCGGGCGCGTCATTCACGCCATCCCCCACCATCGCAACCTTGAGCCCTTTTGCCTGAAGCATTTTTACTTTTTCAGACTTTTCGTGAGGAAGCACACGCGCAAAATATTCATCAATTCCTAGTTCTTTCGCTACCCATCCTGCCACATCAGGCGAATCTCCTGTAATCATCGCTGTGCGAATGCCAAGCTCGCGAAGCGCCTCCACCGCCTCACGCGATTCTTCGCGAATAGTATCCGCAAGCGCGATAGCTCCCACGAGGCGCCCGCTCACAGCAACAAAAATAACCGTCTTGCCCTCGCCCTCAAGCGCGCCGGTTTTTTTGAGAATCTCTGAATCAACCAAAATGGTAACTTCATCCATAAACGCCTTATTGCCCACGAGCACGGTCTCCCCTCCAACATCCCCGCGCGCGCCTTTGCCCGCAACCCGTTCAAAATTTTTCATTGGCAAAAGAGCGACTTTGAGTTTTTCTGCTTCCATCACAATCGCTTTTGCGAGAGGGTGCTCGGATCCCTGGTCAAGCCCGGCGCCCCTTTGAAGCACATCAATTTCGGTGAATGAACTTGCTGGAATTACTTCGTGAACACCAAATGCTCCATTGGTGAGTGTCCCTGTTTTATCAAAAAGAACAATATCAATAGTGCGCGCAGACTCAAGAGCGATACGTTTGCGAACCAAAAATCCGCTTCTAGCCGCCATCGTGGTAGAGATGGAAGCAACAAGCGGTACCGCAAGTCCAAGCGCGTGAGGACAAGTGATAACAAGCACGGCAACCAAACGCTCGGTCGCAAACACAATTCCGAAATCTAGAAAAATCCACGCGACAAAAGTAGCCGTGCCTGCCACTACGGCAATCACGGTCAGATACAGCGCCGCGCGATCGGAAAGAATTTGCAAACGCGACTTTGATGCCTCCGCTTCAAGAACCAAACGCATGACCCCAGAAAGAAAAGTCCCATCACCTATTTTTTGCACTTCTATCGTGAGGCTTCCGTCGCCATTTATAGAACCCGCTATCACTTCAGCGCCGATTGTTTTTGAAATAAGTTTTGATTCACCCGTAAGAATAGACTCGTCCAGCCCCGAATATCCTTCTATGATTATTCCGTCAGCAGGAACTTTTGCCCCAGGACGCACGAACACATGGTCACCCACGCGAAGTAGGGAAATTGAAATAGTAGTTGTGGTGCCATCTCGCATCACTTCTGCTACATCTGGAAGAAGCTTCGCAAGCTCTTTGAGCGCCCCTTGCGCGCCACGCACAGCCTTCATCTCTATCCAGTGCCCCAAAAGCATTACTGCTATAAGCGTGGAAAGCTCCCAGAAAAGCGTATGCTCACTGCCAGTCAAAACAGAGAACACGCTGAACGAATATGCCGATGTAATCGCGAGAGCGATTAGAGTCATCATCCCCGGTAGCATAGCGCGAAGCTCGCGGTATGCGCCAAGAATAAAAACGGAACCTCCATAAAAAAATATAATGGACCCGAGCGCGAGTATCACATATTGCTGCTCTAAAAACTGAGGGGGCTGCGTATGGAACGCAATCTCAAAAATTTCAGAATAAACAAGAATTGGAATAGTAAGCGCGAGTACTACCCAGAACTTTCTCAAAAAATCCTCTGTATGGTGTCCTGCATGTTTATCAATAGTATCGTGTTCTTTATGTTCCTTCCCTTTTACATGCACAAGCGTCATCCCGCATTCGGGACACATTCCTGGCGCTTCGCGCACGATATTTGGGTGCATTGGGCAAGTATATAGCGTTGTCATACATTTATTATATACTATTTTGGCGTGTACCCCAAAAGGGCACGTGCGAGGCGAATATGCAAAAATGAAACATTCGGCCCTACTTTGTTTTTAATCGGAGTAAGTAGCAAAAGTTTATTTTCCTTCAAAAGCTCTTCTATAGCCTTCTCTATTTTCAAAAAATGCGGACGGGAAATTTCGTATTTCAAATACTCCATACCAACTTTTGATTCCTCTTCAATTAGTTTTTCAATGTGGGATACAATAGTTTCAAGTGTCATCCCGCGCGCTTCCGAAATTTCTGCCAAACTTTTTTTCAGAGCAATCAAGAGCTCGGTTTCTTTGTGTGTGGCGAGCTTCTTTTCTTTTTGTGTAGGGCGAGAGCGCGCGAGAAATTCATCCTGAACTTTTGTCAAATCCTTCTTGTCCATCCTTCCCAATTCCTCTCGCGTTACTTTTGAAAGCTCTTGAAAATCCTTATCCAATTCACGCACCTCTTCATGCACACGAAGCGCATTTTCGTTTATTCCCAAAATTGTAAGGCCTTCTAGCGATCGCACGCGGGATAGCGCCACGTATCCCATCCCCGGCTCAAACGATTTTGAAAGATCCACCTCCACTGCATCCAAGCTCATCCCCTGACTCTTATGCACGGTAATAGCCCACGCAAGACGAAGCGGGTATTGCAAAATCTCAGCCTTCACTTTTCCGTCCTCTTCAATCTTCCACGATGCGCGAGGAACGACTATTCGCTTTCCTTTTGCTGTTTTAATCACTGGGTCTTCCATCTCGTCGCACGATACAACCACACCTAGCGTGCCGTTTACATATCCTGCTTCAAAATTGTTTTTCACGCACATCACACGCGCGCCGACTTTGAGTCGAAGCATTTCGGGGGCAAGGCACGATTTTTTAAGCGCCGTAGCAATTGCTTCCTTGCCACGACTTTCCATCATATACGTTGCTATTTCATCGCCCTCAATTCTCTCAAGCTCGGTGTCATTCAATGTATCCACGTCGGCGTTGTGTGTAAAAAGTTTTGTAGATGTAGTGAACTTTGGCGATCGGACGTTGTGTCGCGAGCGAAGATGCTCCCGTGTATTATCTGAAACCTCCCCTGAACGAATTTCATTGAGTATTGAAATGGTCACATCATCCTCTTGGCGAAACTGCCCCGAAAGATAGCAGATAGTAAATTCTGCCTCACGCCATGCGTCACTCTTGTATATAAAATGAGTTTCCGGTTCTCCAGCGCGAGAAACTGGCGGTAGCTGAAAAAAGTCTCCGCACAAAATCACCTGTACGCCACCAAATGGCTTCTCACTGTGCTTCATTGTTTTGAGAACATTATTTACTAGGTCTAAGCGAAAATGATGAAGCATTGAAACTTCGTCTATAATGAGCACTTTTACTTTTTCAAAACGTTTGTAGAGATACCCTTTTTCAAGCATCGCCTCAAGGTCGTATGGTGAAAGGTGCGACGAAATACCAATCCCAGACCACGAGTGAATGGTCACCCCCCCCATATGGGTTGCCGCAATACCTGTAGAAGCTGTAATACCAGTATCAATGTTGTGCTCACGTAGATAGGCAATGTAGCGATTTATGAGGTGTGTCTTCCCGCTCCCCGCAGGACCTGTCACAAAGACGTTCCTCCCTGTTTTTAGTATTTCAAATGCTTCGTCTTGGGTCATTGTGATAGTTTACCACAGAAGGTATGCTCCGGAATGCATACTATATTAATGTTTGTGCTTATACCCTTTAACTACATCTTCATAAAGCTTAATTAACTTTATAGTAATCTCTCCGCTTGAAAAAAGTTTAGAAGTAATCTCTGCCTCTAATGCACACTTTTTTCTTAGTACTGAATTCGTCAGGAGCAACTTTATCTTTTCTTCTGCTTCTCTTTGAGAAGTCACAATGAATCCGTTTTCTCCATTTCTAATAATTTCTGTAGCAACACCAACAGGATACGCAACAGGTACGAGTCCTTGCGACATACCCTCAACCAAACTCAAAGAAAATCCCTCGTAACGTGACGGGATAAAAAGTATACTTCCTCTAAGCCACCTAATCACTTCTGGAATCTTGTCTTTCTTCATATTTAAAAACAAGGAGTGATTCGGAATGTTATTTAGCAACCAAGAAGTAACTCCCTTGTTGGTAGTCATGCATATAGTAGTTTTCCTTACGTGCTTAAAGCGATTATACAAATGAATGATTCTGTCTAGCCCTTTCAACTTTAAATTAAAGACATCGTTACCAATCCTTCCAATAAATACAATTTGTGGGTTTTCAGTAATTTCAGGTTTGTGATTTTCAAACCAATAATCCTCAATTGCATTGTATATTAAGCTAATTCTGTCTTCCTTAATTCCCATTGAAATAAGCTCGTGTTTCACATTTAGTGACGTGGCAATTACAGAGTCAGCCTTTGTAGCGACAAGCTCTTCAATTTCTGCAATATCACGCAGTGGTCTTCGTGTTTTTATGTTTAGTTCTTTTATCGCTCCTGCCTTCTTGAGTGCGTACCAAACCTCGCGCGGACCCTCCTCGATATCAACCGCTAAGGGTGTAGCTTTTAAAAAACCATTAGTCGTAGAACCAAAATGTGAAATTACAGGAATAGGGTAAGCTAAAAAAGGTAATGGCGTATATGTCGTACCTTGTATTAAATCAAACTTAAGAATTTGATTTCTTTTTTCAATTAATGAATGGAAGAAAAGAATATTTTTTAGTCCGTTTAAATGCGTTGGTGCGTCAAAAGATGTGCTAGGGTAAAAGTTTTTTATCTCAACATTTGCGCTTTTGAGCTTTGAGGACATTAAGTCATTAATGTAGTGGGCACCTGTACCAATTTTTTTTTCGTTGTGTATAAATGCTACTCTCATAATATATTAGGGTTTGGGTGCTCTAGTGCACTTACTTTATTGTTTGTTTTAGCATTATCGTCTACTTTAATCAAGAGCTTTAATTCCCACTATGTGCAAAAAAACCAGCTGACACCAAAATGGTGCTCGGCTGGGTTTTTGATATTTTTTTTACTTAACGAAATTAGTTCGTTGTTGTAAGTGAAGCAGTTGAAGTTGCAATGTTATTTGACACGTCAGCTGATTCAATGAGTAGGCTGTAGGTTGTGCTGCTTGCAGTCAAACCAATTAGGTTAAACAAAAGCGCAAGGGATGGTGTTGTGCTTTGCATGTACAATGTAAGCGGTGTGCTTGTGCCATACCACAACTTTCCTGTTGCGAGTTCATTTGTATTCCACGAAACTGTCGCTGTAGTGCTTGCAACTGGAGACGTGATGATGCTCGAGATTACCGGAGCTGTGGTATCTGCAACTGCGTGAGTTACAAAACTCTGCTCAGTTGACGTTGATACATTCCCCGCCAAGTCAGCAGACTTTACTACATAGTAGTATGTGGTGCCTGCTGTTAATGAAGACAAGCTAAAAGAATGAGCTGTTGAGAGAGCGACCGAGCCAAGCGTTGTTGACGAAGCTAGGTTCATCGGTGTGCTTGTGCTGATGTAAATGTTTCCGTTTGCGATTTCATTCGTAGTCCAAGAAACAATTGCTGATGTTGTAGTTACAAAAGAAGCACTTAGCCCAGAAATGATCGGAGTAATAGCATCTGGAGTTGATGTTACTGTCTTACCGTAGAATTTTTTTGTAAATCCATGCGGAAGCTTCATGCAGTACTTACCAAGAGCATTATTGCTATTTTTATTTTTCACACCTTCAAATGGCACAACATTCCATCCAGAGTCTGTCTTGCATAAAAAATAGTTTGTCTTTTTTGCTGTCTGAATTAGTGTAGCTGTTGCCGTAGTTGTAGCTAAACGATATTTCTTGTCATCGTCATCATGATCGTTATCTTTTTTAATAGACTTAACCTCATTTTTCAATTCCTTCTTCTCGTTCTTCTGCGCCATTTGGACAGATTTTTGAGAATTATTCTTATTTTCACCTTTACGTTCCGATTTGTCATTATCTGCGAAGGCAAAAGTAGGAGAAACAATGGATGCAATCAAAATTAGCATTAGTATTCTTTTCATAGTTGTATGTTATTTAAAAGGGTTAGTCCCTTATAGATTAAGACGATTTTGCCGGCAGAATCTTACACTACTTTAGAACCTCAATAAGTACAGTGTAAATGCGGTCAGCTATCATCGCATAGCCAATATCGTTTGGGTGAATAACATCAGACATATATTTATCATTTCCAAAAAGCCCGTCAAGAACATCCGAAACAAATGCGGTATGATACGTGTTACGCAAAGCTTCAAACTCAGTATCAAATTTATCGTTAAAAAGGCCTCCTCTCACACCGAGCAATAGTACTACCGCTCCACGTGCCTGAATATTCTCTATTAGAACAGCGAGATTCTTATGCGTGTCTGTAATAGGGATTTTCCTCAGATGGTCGTTTCCACCAAGAAGCAACAACACTACTTTCGGATTGTAATCGTTAAGCTTGCTAATGCGCGCGATGCTATCGGCAGTCGTGTCGCCAGCGTGACCAAGATTTATTATTGGTTGACCAATTTTGCGAGACAGTAGCGAAACAAAATCATTTCCACTCGTTGAACCAAGCCCCTCCACGAGACTATCTCCAAAAGCAATGATGTCTGTGCCTTTTGAAGGATAGTTTGTAATCGGCGCTGTGTGAGAGAAATAATAGATACCAAGTGATACCAATATCACAAAAATAACATCGAGAATTATTGTGCGAAGTCTCATACTCATATTGTATCACCTTGAACGAGCATGTGTATTCTGGCATAATTGCTAAATGTTCGGGCTATCTCCAGAGGAACTTGCGGTATTTAAAGAGCTCACTACTCCGCATAAAATCCAGGACTACCTAGATACTATTCCTGCCAACTTGAGCAAGAGAGGTGACACGTGTTTTTCGCCACGTATGGTTTTGGAAAAAGGAAGGGCTCACTGCATTGAAGGCGCGCTTATTGCCGCCACCGCGCTCTGGGTGAACGGAGAGAAACCACTACTGCTGGATCTTAAAGCATTAGACATTGATTATGATCATGTGGTCGCACTCTATAAGAAAAATGGTTACTGGGGGGCGATAAGCAAAACTAACCATCCGGTACTTCGTTTCCGCGACCCTGTATACAAAAGTCCGCGAGAACTCGCGCTCTCATATTTTCACGAATACACATTTCCAAAAACTGGACAGAAAACCTTGCGAAGCTACTCTCGTCCATTTTCATTAAAAAAATTTGGCACCGATTGGATTACATCTGAAAAACATTTGTGGGACATAGCTCTCGCGCTTGATGATTTCCCGCACTACCCTATTGTTCCAAAAGGACATGAAAAATTTATTCGCAACTTGTCCGAAATTGAGCGCACCGCAAGCAAACTTTCAGAATGGGAACGAAAGGACCCGAGAACCTAGATCTCCAACAAACATCAGAAAAACCTCCCGCATGGGAGGTTTTTCTTCTTCAAACATAGGCGCGACTTAAATAAGATTCTTCAATACCGGAACTTGCCCAAGAAAACTTTTGCGGAGCCTGCCAGCGAGACCAAACTCCTGTGATGGAACAAAGAGGGCGATGAACGCGAAGATTGCCGCATAAATGATATGCTCCTCTACGACATAGCCGTGCGTTACTGCCGGAAGATCGTAGTGCGGGAAATAATAAATTATCATCATTGCTGCGCCAGCCCAACAAGCCAAGCGAACCCCGACGCCAAGAAGAAGCGCGACTCCGATTAGGGTTATTGCCCATGCATTGAATGGTCCAACCCACCATGCATTCATAGGTGATGCGAACCATGCATAAAACCCTGGAAAGGTTTTTGCGTTCAAAAGAAATCCAGTCGCAGAGAAATTCGGATCAAGAACTTTTGGAATACCATCGAAAAACATGTACCACCCCATTAGCAAACGCAATACTATTGCTGAAATCTTTGCCTTATTATCCATAAAATTATATATAAAAATGCCCCGATAATAACTAACAATTTAATTATACTATATACCTGATACAAGAAAAACGAAGAAGACGACAAATCTAAAATCCCTCAATCGCAATCATTCGCGAGATTGGTTTTGGGATGAACCGCGCCATCACGCTAAAGAGGTATGTAGAGGACATCACCGCCTTTGAACGCATCCTAGGGCTTCATTTCTCTCTTGGTGAAAAACACAGCGTTTACAAAAAAGAAGGTATTACCGCGCAAAAAGCAAAATTCCGCGTGGTCGTGTTCCCCTTTGTCGACCGAGTACTCACTGACAGTGAAGTGATTTTTGAGGATGGAAAGTATAAGGTGTAGGACCTAAAACAGCATTCCATTTCTATACATAAGCGACCATACCCAGAGAACAAGTACAAGATAATATATTGCCCACCCTTCGCCAATTGGAAACCAGTGTGAAAAAACGCGAAAATTCCGCACATACCAATCAGCACAAAATAGCGATAAGAGGTTGCAAACTATTGCATCAAGAAGGACAAGATAAAATATAGTTACTTCAATGTTCATAGTATTTTAATGTTAACCATAATAGTATCTATTATGTCACTATTTAGATTGATGGATAACCCGCTGCGGAAAAGGTATTTCTATTCCAGCCTTATCAAACGCTATTTTAAGGCGCTTGCGGAGTTCTCCCGCTACTCCCCATTGTTCTAATGGTTTCGTATCTCCAAGGATTTTTATTACAATAGCTGAATCAGCAAAATCATCAATCCTTACAAACTCAGGTGTTTTTATAATTTTATCCTTCCATTTTGCGTCCTCCGCAAGTTCTTTTCCAATTCTGTTTACAACTTTCTCAACATCCTCAATATTAGCTGAATACGATACTCCAACATTTAAATTAACACGCGCAAATTCCTTTGATAGATTTGAGACTATTTTTATCTCTCCGTGTGGAACGTGGTGTACCGTACCCTCTAAATCGCGAAGTTCTGTCATTCGTAAACTAATACTCTCAACGAGCCCGCAGGTTTTATCAAAACAAACAACATCACCAACACGATACTGATTTTCAATTATAAGGAAAAGTCCTGTAATAACATCACGAATTAAATACTGTCCTCCAAAACCAATTGCCACACCCGCAATGCCCGCTGCAGCGAGGATTGGTCCTATTGCAATTCCTACTTCCGATAAAAGAGTGAGCCCTGCGATTGTAAAAATTGCTATCGTTAGTGCACTTTTAAATATTTGTATGAGTGTTTCTTCTCTTTTCTTCTCATCTTGCTCCGTTCCATCCCCACGCACGACGAGCCGCTCAACTACACGTCTCACAAAACTTCCGCTTGCTCTCTGTGCTATAAATGCAACAGTAAAAATTATAAATATGTGGAAGCCGTTCACAGAAAGCCACTCGAGTGATAAGGAAATTATTTTATCTGTAATCATATATACTATGCATAACGCATTATCAAGAGGAATGCAAGTACATGTATTAGCTCATTACAAATGATTCAATGGAAATGATCACGCAAAACAAAGCGAGGATTATTATTGAATAAATAAACATATTGCGCGCCCAAATTTTGTCATCTGCTGGCTTCGTCCATAGCCCCTTTGTTGCAAAAGCGAGCCATGCGAGTCCGACGATGGTCATTGTGAAGAAATACACATAACCAACGGAACCAAATACCGCTAGCGCGAATGTCGCAAGAACGAAGAGTGCAACGTATATCACGGTCTGTATTTTAGTAATTCTGATTCCCTTTCTAACTGGAAGGACCTGGATGCCTGCAGAAATATAATCTTCAAGGCGATAGATAGCAATCGCAAAAGAATGTGGCATCTGCCAGAGCGCGAGAATGAAAAACAAAATAACTGCACTGAGGTCAATACTATTGCTCACGGCTAGATACCCAACAACTGGAGGTATCGCTCCAGAGATACTTCCAGCTATAGTCCCGTGAGTTGAGGTACGCTTGAGCCACAAACTATACACAACTACATATACAAAAAGTCCTACGACTGATACGGAAACTGTTAAAATATTTGTATAAGAATATAAAACGATAAAACCTAGGACCGCGAGTATTTTGCCAAAGATAAGCGCACTGCGCGGAGAAATAACTCCGCGAACAAGTGCCCTGTTTTTGGTACGCTCCATTTTTGCATCAATGTCTCGGTCAATATAGTTATTGAGTACACAACCAGCGGCGATAACGAGCGAAATCCCCACGAGCGTCACAAGGAGTAGCGTCCAATTAATCTGATGCTTCCCTATAGCAAGCAAAAACCCAGCAACGACAGTTATCGCATTCCCATAAATAATCCCAGGCTTCGTGAGTGAATAATAATCTCTGAGCAAATTATTGTGGAATATATCCTTCATTTGTATTCACCGGTGACGCATCGGTCATATTGTAGTTTAAATTGTACATAACCCAGAGCGAGCCTACTACCAATATTGCGACAATAAGAACAGTAAATACAAAGACAATTATGTTCCACTGCGGTTTGGACTTTTTGCTTAAATGAAGAAAGAATATTATCTGCGCTAAAAGCTGTGTAACACCAAATAAAACCACAGCCCAAACAAGAGCTTGCTTCCCAAACATGTGATTTACAACAATGACATATGGAATGAGTGTTAGAATTATAGACAACACAAACCCCGTCACATAGGAACGCATAGCGTAGCGTCCTGATTCGTATTGTTCATCAATTACTTTAAAGTCATTTGTCATACAATTATTATATCGCTCCCATTAGATACACGAACGTAAAAATAAAGATCCACACAATATCTAGGAAATGCCAGAATATGCCAAGGTTTGATATTTTCCCTATCGTTCTCACTGTTAGCCCGTGCTGGAGAACTTGCACGAGCAAGCCCCCCATCCATATGAGTCCTGCCGTCACGTGGAGTCCGTGCGTCCCCACGAGAGTAAAGAAGCCCGACAAGAAACCGCTCACCTGCCAACTACTTCCACTTTGAAAAAGCTTCGCAAACTCGGACAATTCCATCCCTATAAATGTTACGCCGAGTAAAAATGTTACGACCAACCATAGGGCCACCTTGTCCTTTTCGTTGTGATGATGCGCGTAGAGTGAAGCGAGTCCGTACGTAAAACTGCTTGCAAGCAAAATAATAGTTTCGACAAGGACAAACGGCATGCTGAATATGTCGCTCGCAGAAGGTCCACCGAAAACATTGTTATGAAGCACAGCATATGTTGCAAAGATGCTTCCAAACAAAAGCGCGTCGCTCATAATATAAACCCAAAAACCGAAGAGCGCTTTCGATTCCTTAGTGTGGTGAGTTAAGGTTTCTGTGGTCATGATTTTTATTTTCTCATTGAGTCTTCAATCCTTTTAATCTCCTCTGCACTCACCACATACTCCGTATCGTAATCAAACGAGCGAATCATGAGTAGCGAGAGAACAACGACAAGTGCAAGCACTGCTACCCACCAAATGTGCCACACTACTGCAAATCCAAAGATACCGCTCGTGATTGCAATATAAAGCCCCATTGGTGTGTTCCTTGGCATCTCAATGTCCACATAATGTGGCGTGCGCTTTTCGGACACGCCGTGCTTCATATCCCAAAACGGGTGCCTTCCGTGCACCGTTGGAATAATAGCAAAATTGTAAAAAGGCGGAGGTGAAGATGTAGACCATTCCAATGTCCTGCCGTTCCATGGGTCGCCAGTTGTATCCATATTACTTCTTCGGTCGCGTATACTAATGATGAGCTGCAAAATCTGCAAGACTACGCCGATACCAATAATCACCACACCAATGCCGGCAACATAAAGAAGAGTTTGCCATCCAAGAGAGACGTCAATATGGCTCAAGCGTCTCGTCATTCCCATAAGACCAAGAATGTAGAGTGGGACAAAAGCAACAAAAAAACCAACTATCCAATGCCAGAATACGGCCTTGCCGAGACGCTCGTTCAATTTGAAACCAAAAATTTTTGGAAACCAATAGGTGAGTCCGGCAAAATACCCGAACACAACACCGCCAATAATCACATTGTGAAAATGCGCGATTAGAAACAAACTATTGTGAAGCTGGAAGTCTGCGCCGGGCACCGCAAGCAAAACGCCAGACATTCCGCCTATGGTAAATGTAAAAATAAAACCTATTGTCCAAAGCATCGGTGACGCAAACACTATGCTCCCGCGGAACATTGTGAAGAGCCAATTGAATACCTTTACTCCTGTCGGGATTGCGATAATCATTGTCATAATTCCAAAAAAAGCATTCACATTCGCGCCGGCGCCCATAGTAAAGAAGTGGTGCACCCAAACCACAAACGACAAAAATGTAATTGCGATTGTTGCCCATATCATTGTGGTGTAGCCGAAAAGTTTTTTGCGCGAAAATGCAGAAACAACCTCGGAGAAAATACCAAATGCTGGCAAAACAAGAATATAAACTTCTGGGTGTCCCCATGCCCAAATGAGGTTCACATACATCATCGCGTTTCCTCCGAAATCCGATGTGAAAAAATGCATACCAAGCAGGCGGTCTAGCGAAAGCATTCCTAGAGTCGCGGTAAGAATTGGAAAAGAAATTATGACGAGTGTCATTGACGCAAACACTGTCCACACAAAAACTGGCAGACGCATCATAGTCATTCCTGGGCAACGCCCCATAAGTATAGTCACAAAGAAATTGATACCTGAAAGAAGGCTTCCTGCTCCAGCTATTTGCAGAGCCCAAATATAATAATCCACTCCAACGCCGGGACTGTACAATATTCCAGAGAGTGGCGGATACGCGAGCCAACCTGTCGCGGCAAACTCGCCAAGCACGAGCGACAAGTTCACAAGCACGGCTCCAACAACTGTGAACCACAAGGATAGCGAGTTTAAAAAAGGAAACGCAACATCACGCGCGCCTATTTGAAGTGGCACCGCCAAGTTGATCAACCCAAACATAAGAGGCATAGCCACAAAGAAAATCATTATCACTCCGTGCGCGGTGAAAATCTGGTCGTAGTGTTCTGGTGGCAAGAATCCTGCGGAATCACCAACAGACAAAACCTGCTGTAAACGCATCATTATTGCATCAGAAAAACCGCGCAATAGCATAATGAGCGCGATAATTATGTACATCACGCCAATCTTTTTGTGATCTAGAGAAGTGAGCCATTCCGTCCAGAGCCAATTCCAACGTTTGAAATAAAATAAAATACTGAGGATGCTAACGCCCGCAACAGCCATAAAAATGCCAGCCCCGACGGTAATCGGTTCGTGAGGGAACGCTCCAAGTGTTAGGTTTCCAAGCATAATATTACATATCCATAGCTGGCATCAATATTTCAGCTGGTGCCATATATTTCATTATTATTTTACCATACAGACCCTCATCTGCGGACGAATAGTACACAACATTATTGTTTCTGCTTTTCTTTGCAAGTTTCTCATACTCGTCAGAGTTCAATGCGTCTGGCGACTGTCGCACAGTTTGCACCCATTGGTCAAACTCTTCTCGCGAAGTTGCCTTAGCAGTAAACTTCATTCCAGAAAAACCATAACCACTGTAGTTTGCGGATACTCCCATATACTCCCCCGACTCCTCCGCCATCACATGGAGAGCTGTGTCCATTCCTGCCATTGCATATATCTGTCCCGCGAGTTGTGGAATCCAAAATGAATTCATTGGCGCGTCGGCAGTGATTTCAAAATTGATTGGAGTATTTACTGGAAAGTGTAAGAAATTTACCGTAGCTATATTTTGTTCCGGATAAATAAAGAGCCACTTCCATTCCAAAGCGACGACTTGAACAGTAATCGGTGGCACATTTGAAATAATAGGCTTGAATGGATCCAGTTCGTGGCTAGACACCCATGTCATTCTTGCGATGAAAACAATAATAATTATTGGAATAGTCCACCAAATTATTTCTAACACAATGTTACTATGCCAATCGGGGGTGTATTTTGCCTTTGTATTTCCAGCTCTGTATCTCCACGAAAAAACTCCGAGCATAATGAACACCGGAATAACCACAATGAGCATAAGGAGCGTGGTTTTCACAATGAGGCTCATTTCCGCAAGCGCGATAATCCCCTTTGGATTAAACACGCCCATATTGTGAGTGCTGACATACACGCACAAAAATACCACAAATCCCAATACTGCAACCGTCATAATAGCGCGCGTAACTTTTTTCATTGTTGAATATATTTTAGCACACCACTGTAGTAACAACATATAAAAACACCGGGCACAAGTCACTGTGCTCGGTGTTTTTATATATAGCTGCGGGTCAGGGACTCGAACCCCAATTTACGCCTCCAGAGGGCGACGTGCTACCATTACACCAACCCGCAAATTACACTGCCGTGTTTACGTCCAAGATTCTGCGCCCAAGGCGTGAACTTACTAGTTCAGAATCTACTGATTCAACAATGTAGGGTCACAATACCCCAAATTCGACTGTTTTTCAAGAGCATTTCAAACAACCACTACGCGCCACAGATATGAGGCGTGTGATTATCGTTTTCTTGAGGCATACTACTGCTACGGTGGAATAAAACTATGTGCACACAGCAAGGTAGGCGGGGATGTGTAGTGTTTACTTTTTCAATATATACATGTCCTGGCTAAACCCGCCAACTCCAACCGACTCGACTGCTGAGTCTCCATTCAAGATAAACTCGTATGGACGGCAGTTCATACAACCACCAGATTTGCTTTCTGCGTCATAAGCGCCCTGTGGACAGACAAACGCCTTTTCTATACCATCTCTTTTTGAGATATCCCTCGCTTCTTTTACTTTCAAAGCGACATCGAGAACGCTTTGTCGTGCAGAGTCAATATCTGGAAGTTCCTTTTCTACCATTTTGTCGCTCTCTAAATACCAGTAGCTCGCTTTGGTAACTTTTCTTTTTTTGTGTAGCGCATCACAAAGTAGCAAATATATTGGAAGCTGGAGGGAACTTTCTGTCTCCTCGCGCTTGCCTGTTTTGAAATCCACGATGTGGAGAGATTCAGTCTCTGGCAAATATTCTATCCAGTCCACGAGCCCATTCAAAATAATATTATGTTCCTCGCTCAAATAGAAATTACATGGCATTTTATCTTGCGGAAGCTTGATGCATTTATTCACGAGAAATCGCGGGTCACTCGCGACTTTTTCAAGCATCTCGGTACCGCGCGCCTTGAACCCCGCTTCCTCATCTGCACTCTGAAACCCTCCTTTCTTTCCAGAAACTTTTTTCCAACCCGCATTATAGAGCGCTAGGAGGTCTCTGTTCATCCGCGACTCAGCGGGAAATTCTGCTAGCCCCTCTAGCACATCGTGCACAGCAACACCTAGCGACATATGTGGATTCACAACAGAGACTTTGTGCCCTGTCACAGGGCTCTTGTACATATTGTGCAAGTAATAATAGCGAGGACATTTCAAAAAATCCCCCATCGACGAATGCGACACCCACACTGCGGTATATTTATCAGGCATAATTATTATTTATAGTTCTTCGCGACAACATCTTTATATACAATCGGTATCTCAAGTGCGTCATCATTTTCTGGCAGCCCAGATGGATTATCTTTGCGAAGAATAATCGCGCCTCTGTTGCTATACACATTTTTATCAACGGTAAATGTGAGTGTTGCTTCAAAAGGTACGAAGTCTGTCGTCATCCACTCACTTTTTGCTTGTGCGATACCTTGCGCAATTATTAGACCATCCCAGTTGGTAAGCACCACAGGAAAGCTAGCCTCAAAAAACCATTGCCCGCGAGCTTCACCGGTAATCGTGAGCGGGCTTTTTATAACTTGATTTGGACGAGGATTAGAAATACGGATAATATCAAATTTTTCAAGCTCGTTACCAATACCCTCAACAAATGTTTGAGCATCATATCGACACTGGCGTGGATAACTCTCCATCACCGGACTTCCAGTCGTTACACACTCTTCAAAGTTTGTTACAACGATTGGTACCGAATTGTTTGTAACCCTCCACGTCACGCCAAAACCCAGGATTATTATAGTTGCGAAAATAATAAAGTATTTTTTGTTCATATTTGTTCAAAAAAGAGTTTAACCTTTCTGCGATTGTTATTTGCCTTTTGCGCGATTAACAGCAGTCTTGATAAACGCGGTAAAAATTGGATGCGGTCTCAAAGGTCTTGCTTCAAACTCTGGATGGAACTGCGTGCCTAGAAAAAAAGGATGAACACTTGTCGGAAGCTCTGCTATTTCCATAAGCTTGCCGTCTGGCGACTTGCCAGAAAAAACGAGGCCCTTCGCTTCAAGCGCATCCACATACTCTGGATTAACCTCAAAGCGGTGACGGTGGCGCTCAACTATTTTATCCTCACCATACGCCGTGCGAGCAATGCTCCCCTTTTGTAGCACGGCAGGGTACGCGCCGAGACGCATACTTCCACCCATATTACCCTTCTCCATATTTTCTTTTTGTCCCTCCATAATATCTATTATGAGATGCTTTGATTTTAGATCAATCTCGCGTGATGTTGCGTCTTTGTATCCCAATACATTGCGCGCATATTCAATAACAGCAAGTTGCATGCCATAGCAAATTCCAAAATAAGGAATCTTGTGCTCACGCGCAAAGCGGATAACATTGAGCTTGCCCTCTACCCCGCGTGAACCAAAGCCACCTGGGACTAAAATGCCGTCAAAACCAATCAACTCTGCAATAGGTGGATTTTTGCCTTCAAATGTTGTCGCGGAAAGCCATACAAGTTTTGCTTTTTTGCCCTGCGAAATTGCCGAGTATTTGAGCGCTTCTATAATAGATAAATATGAATCAGCAAGAACATAATCGCCAGTATCAAAATATTTTCCTACTACTGCAATCCGCACCTCATTTTTTACATTGCGCGCCTTGCGAACAAAACCTTCCCACTCGCGCCATTTTTCTGAAGTACCGCGTGACTTCAATTTCAATCGTTTCAAAATCATATCGCCAAGCTTGTCTTTCTCAAAATTTCCAGGCACTTCATAAATACTCTCTACGTCTGGAGCTGAAATGACACTTTCGGGAGTTACGTTGCAAAATAGTGCGAGTTTTTCCTTTCGTTTTACGTCCAGCGCAATATCTGAACGAGCAACAATAAAGTCTGGCTGAATACCTGCGCTGTTTAGGGCACGTACGGCGTGTTGGGTGGGTTTTGTTTTCATTTCGCCTACAGTGCTTGGTGTTGGGAGATACGACACTATCGCAAAAAGCACATCGTCAGGATTTTTAATCTTTAGCATTCTCGCTGTTTCAAGAAATAGAATGTTCTCGTATTCTCCAACAGTGCCACCAACTTCTATAACCACAATCTCTGCTCCTGCTTTGTCTACTGCATGGTTGATACGGTCAATGACTTCATAAGGAATGTGAGGTACCACCTGCACGCATTTACCTTTATACGCGAGAGCTCGCTCTTTCTCAATGACAGAAAGATAAACACGTCCGGTCGTCATGTAGTTGTCGCGAGAAAGCGATGTACCGAGAAAACGCTCATAGTTGCCCATGTCCTGATCTGTCTCGTCGCCGTCCTTGAGCACGAACACCTCGCCATGCTCTGTGGGGTTCATTGTTCCTGCGTCTACATTCACATATGGATCAATTTTCATCGCAGTCACTTTGTACCCGTGCGACTGCAAAATCTTTCCAATGGAAGAAGTTGTTATTCCCTTGCCGACTCCAGAAATCACGCCTCCTACCACAAAAATATACTTGCGTGTTTTCATTTTCATATTGAGTTAGCGCGAGGAATAAAAAACAATGACCAAGTTAAATGCGATTCCACAAATCGCGATTTCAAATTCTCAGCTGATTGCGATGAAAATTTCTTGCTCATGCTATGTGATGGTTCCATAAGATTTAATTTAAGTTTTAATTTGAAATCATTTAACCGGGTAGAAACAAATACAGTAGTTTTACTCCTTATTTATCTCAAATATTTCCGTACTGCTAAATAGCTAGACACAGCGCCGAGGACAATTCCTGAAAAAATAATGATTAGGAAAATCTGTACAAAGTTTGTTACAAAATAGTGCAACAGGTCTACTCCACCATAAAATACTTGTGTAGTACTTTTGAGCCAATATGTAACAGGGTAAAACAAAATTAGTGTAAGGAATGCTGCCACAAGACCATAAAGGATTCCCTCCACAACAAACGGTCCACGGACATACTCGTTGCTACCTCCAACAAGTCTCATAACGCCAATCTCGTCACGAGCAATAAAAATAGCGAGACGAATAGTATTGAATGTGATTAAAATAGAAATTGCAATCATTACAATTGTAATGATGCTTCCGAGCTTTTTAACTCCAGTAATAATCCGCGAGAGCCTCTCTATGGCAACCTTGTTGTCGTTGTAATTTACCTTGCTTACTATTGAAAGATTGCTGTCAGCAGAAAGCTCGGATTTATTTGAAAGAAAGTTTGCAATTCCTTGATACTGTGATGGAGTGCTGGCTTTTACGGTGAGCGCTGCTGGTAGTGGATTGTCGCCTATTTCATCCAGCGCTTGAATAATACGGTGGTCATTTTCATGGCGAGTATGAAATGCAACCAGTGCATCCTCACGAGAAATATAGGTAACATTTTTTACCTCTGGGAGAGTTTCAATTTGTTCTTTTAACCCCAAGATTTCTATCTCTGTAGCCTTTGTGTCTACATAAATATTAATATCAATTTTGTCTTGAAGGTCTTTTAGAGCAGTACCTAGAAATGCAGTGATTAGCAATGTTGAAGCAATCATAAAGAGAGCCACAATCATCACAAAAACAGCAGATAGCGAAACACTGCCGTTTCGCCAAAAACTAATAAAACCTGCTTTTATTATTCTTTTTAGTGCTGTCCAGAACATAAAATTTAGCCGAAAAGTCGAAAGCCCTAAAGTCAAAAGCGGGCTCTAAACTTTCATTCATTATACACAGTATTAACGTAGCAACAAAATTGAATTTCTAGGATTCACTTTCTGAATTTTGACTTTAAGACTTATAAAGCGTATTTGCCTGTAGAGTCATCACGGGTAACCCTACCATGATCCATCGTAATAACACGCTTACCCAGCGCCTCCACTACGCCCTTATTGTGCGTGGTCAAAACAACAGTTGTCCCCATATCATTAATTTTCTTCAAAATTTGGACAATTTCGTAGGTATTAATCGGATCTAGGTTCCCCGTTGGCTCGTCCGCAATAATAAGAGCTGGGTGGTTTACAATTGCACGCGCGATCGCCACACGCTGTAGCTCACCACCAGAGAGCTGTCGTGGGAAATTCCAAATTTTCTTAGTCAAACCCACAAGCTCAAGTACATGAGGCACATCGGAAGATATTTCTTCATCTGATTTTCCAGCGACCTCCATCGCAAAAGCTACATTTTCGTATGCTGTCTTATTTGGTAATAGACGAAAATCTTGGAATATAACTCCTATGCGACGGCGGTGACTTGGGATATCCTTCGCTTTTATTTTTGCGAGATTAACAGAATCAAAAGACACACTTCCTTCGGTAGGGTGATCCTCTCCTAATAGAAGCTTAACAAGGGTTGTTTTACCTGCGCCAGAATGTCCTACAATAGACACAAATTCTCCGTCACTTATAGACAGCGTCACTCCATCAAGAGCCTTCGTTCCATCAGGGTAGTACTTTGAGACATTGCCAAAATAAATCATTATTTTAAGTTTACCAAATTTTTTGAAATGAGGGAAATAGTTTAATTACAATTCCCTCTCTGCTTCAATGAATTTCATTATCTCCCCATTTTCAAGAACAGCGTCAACGTTTGAAGTCTCCACGTTTGTGCGATGATCCTTTACCATTTTGTACGGGTGAAGAACGTACGAACGAATTTGATTCCCCCATTCTATCTCGGTGGTCTTGCTGATATACATTCCGCACTCGGTTGCTTTTCTTTCGTCATCTTGCTTCTTGAAAAGTTTGCCCTTTAGAATTTGAATCGCTTTCTCGCGGTTCTGCTCCTGCGAGCGCTCGGTCTCGACATGCACGGCAATATTTGTAGGAATGTGCACCACACGCACAGCGGTTTCCCTCTTGTTTACATTCTGCCCACCTGGGCCAGAGGAACGGCTAAACTCAATTTTAATGTCATCAGCGGGGATGACGATGTCATCGCTTCCACTGCCCTTAAAATCCGGGATAACTTCTACCATTGAAAACGAAGTATGACGGAGCTGTTTTGCGTTGAACGGTGAAATTCGAACTAAGCGATGCACACCGGATTCATTTTTCAACATTCCATACGCATCCTTGCCATGAATTTCAAGAGTGATGTTTCTGTATCCGCCGTGGTCGTTTTTATTTTCATGCAAAAACTTTACTTCAAAATTTTGCTTTTCAAAAAACTTTAGGTACATACGAACAAGCATGCCAGAAAAATCTTCGGCGTCATCCCCGCCCGCGCCGGAGAAAATAGTCACCACCGCATCTCCTATGTCGTATTTACCGACACCAGCGATTTTTGCCTTGATTTCCGCTATTTCTTTTATAACAGCCTGTGCGTGAACTTTGTCAGACCAAAAATCAGTCGTAACCATTTCGGTTTCAAGCTCAGCGATTTTCGCCTGCATTTCCTCTTTTGTCATTGTGGTCAAGTATAACAAAAATATCGCACGCACGGTATTTTTGTTCTTGAGCCAACTCCGGGAATTGGTCACGGATTACTAAGTCTTCTCACATGCTTCACAAGATGCGAGGACTAAGTATCCTCGACCCCGCCTCACTGTTTTTGATTACAAAAACATGTTCCGGCTTTCAATCCCGTCGCACGCCAAGCAGTTGGCGTGCTTGGGTTGGCTCAATAAAACTGCTTATGTGGCGTTTTTATTTCTTTGGAGCCAACCCCGGGAATTGAACCCGGAACCTACGGTTTACGATACCGTTGCTCTACCAATTGAGCTAGGTCGGCATAATATAAGTTTATAAAGTCTATGAAGTTTGTAAAGCACAAAAAAAGCTATCATTACTTATATTGAGCCGATGTACGATAGCTCACTGCACGCTCACAGGCTCGCTCCGATTTAGAAACACACAGTTTCTAAATTTTTCCTCCACGGGGGACAGGTGTTCTCCCGACCCCCCCTCCACTGGTCAATCTTGAACATCGGCTCACAAAATAACTAACCTATCATAAGCAGGTTATTTATTTGAGCCGATGTCCGGGATTGAACCGGAGACCTCGTCCTTACCAAGGACGCACTCTACCAACTGAGCTACATCGGCTGATTTAACATTCTAAATTGTACCCGCACAGTATAAACCATTGTAGTAATCTTGCAGGCCTACCAAGACAGCTACATCGGCTTTGATAGCACTCCGACACGATACACTATTTGAACCATTCTTTCAATCACATATGCGGTCATCTCAATTACTTGGAGGTAATGCATCCAAGTAATGGTTGGCCATTCAGTACCATAAATACAAAAAACGCCTAACGCTACTGCGTTAGGCGTTTTTTGTATTTGCGCGGTGAATGGGACTCGAACCCACGACCTCTCCCGTGACAGGGGAGCGCTACTAACCAGCTGAGCTACCACCGCAAATTCCTTAATTTGCCATACCTTTCAAATACTTCTCTCTTTCTCTCAAGAAAAAGACTATCCTCTAGATGGCTCCCATGATTATACATAAAATTGTATAATTTCAAAGTATCACATGTTCCAAATTGCAGACGATAGCAATTCTCCTTTATTTTATAAACTGAACCACCATCAAAATTATACATAGCGAGCCTTTCTAGAATACTCTCTAAAAATACTTTTGAACATGAGGTGAACGATGCTTGAATTGCAAAATTTCGTGTTTTTCGTTGTTTGTGGATTATACCAGTCCACACATTTCCATCACCATCAAAATACCCCCTCACAAAATCAGAAAAATATTTCTCTGGAACATTTGGTACCACCAAGCTTTTTGTTTTTCGTTCAGAAAATCCAAGTCTTCTTAAATTCTCGCACATTTCAATGCTTCCAATTTGTAACCGATAAAGAGTACTCTCGTTTCCACTCCGTACTCGCACACTAATTTTGTGATCAGACTGAATAGCCTCTCTTATTTGCTCTAGAATTTTTTTGTCAGTAATTTGAATACACCAAAATTGCCCACCACGCTTATTAACAGTGATGTACCCATCTGCGGCAAAGAACCCGAGAACGTACGCCATTTCCGGCGACCATTTTTTAAAGAAACTTTTATTTACTTTTTTAAATACTGGCACGTAAACATTATATCACGTGACAGGAGATTATACTAACCAATCCACTAATAGCGTTTTCTAGTGCCGATGAGTGGAATCGAACCACTGTTTAGGGCTTATGAGTCCCTCGTTCTAACCATTGAACTACACCGGCATTCTTTCAGAATAATTAACATTTAAGCAGAAATGTCGCGCATTTTCAACCCTTTGCTAAAAAATAGTTCGTGAGTTGTTTATTAAGTTATTTCCTGCAAGACCCACCTTTCAGAAATTTCTCTCTACCCAATGCATCATTTTTACTAACGTAGGATTCGACATAAATTAACATCCAATTATAGGCACCTTTGGTTGTTTTACCACCAAGACCATTTTTATGTTCTAAAATTCTACGTTCCAAATCAGCAGTAAAACCAACATACAACATTCCTGAAATTTGATCTTCTAAAACATAAACTTTATACATAGACCAATTGTCGCGTAAAATAAAGTACAAATCAATTCATAATCCTTCATGCCCCGCAAAATTCGTTGCACTCATCGCGGGGCTCACAAAAAAGAAACTTCGTTTCATCGTAGCTTGCCTGCCGAAGCGCCACTAAAAATGAAATGACCAGCATCCTATAAAGGATGCTGGTCATTTCATTTTTAGTGGTTGCGGGGGCCCGAATCGAACGGGCGTCTTCAGGTTATGAGCCTGATGAGATACCGCTTCTCTACCCCGCTATATACCTATAAATCTACCAAACATTAACCATTATCACTACACAACGATGAAATGACGCTTCCGAATCAGCTGATTCGCCCATAATCATACCCGCTATTCTATATAGGTTCGATTCTACCATCTCTATGGGATTTTGCAAGGTAACGTAATGGTGAACGCCTTGCACTCGTCTACCCATTCTACATTCAATATTCAATGTTCTAGTCTAAAGGTACCCCAACTCCTTAAATGCATTGCCAAACTTAGCGATGATATCGCGAGCCATCTTTTTTGACAAATCCATTTCAATGGCTCCTCCGTGAGCGATTTCATTTCTGACCTTGTGCGCCTCCCAAATATCATCATACGAAGCTATTTTTGTACGACTCATTGTTTTCAATTTCTCAGCAACTGTTTCACCCACGTATCCTTGGTCTTCAAGTATCTCATCCAAAATATCATCAGCTTCAAGAATCGCGATTTTCCACTCCGCTGGACTTTCCGAGTTTACGTGGTCAAGCACTACCTGCCACTGAGAAAGTTTTTCTTTTGCAATCATCTCGTCTAAATGAATCGGGGTGTATTTTTCATGTACAATATGATGAACTTCCCGTATTTTTAGCGTCGCCCAAAATGCGCCAGCAAGAAATATTATTCCTACAACAACAAATGTATTTTGCAACGAATGGAAAAAATCCTGAATCGTTTCCAGTGACACCTTGCCCAAAAGAAAAGACACAATCGCAGATGGCGCCTCGCCAGACGAAATCGTATCCACAGTGAGCGGAGTGATGTTGTTGCCAATATAAATAAATAACGCTATACCCAAAACAATTGCGACATCGCGAACTATTGTGTCTGGAGACGGAGATGGAGCTTTTTCTGCCATATATTAAATATTAGTAAATCCGCGAACTTTTTCAAAATCCTTGCCAATAGAAAATAGCGCTGACTCTCCAAAATGTGGAGCGATAAATTGAATCCCGAGTGGCAGTTTCGCGCCATCCTCATCTGCAAATCCAGACGGGATGGAAATAGCAGGAACGCCAGCAATGTTCACAGGCACTGTAAAAATATCCGCAAGGTACATTTGAAGCGGGTCTGATGATTTTTCACCGATTTTAAAAGCAGGAGTGGGGGTTGTAGGGGTCGCAATAATATCCACGCCCTCAAACGCTTTCTCTAAATCTTTTTTGAGCATCTCGCGCACAGCACATGCGCGTCCATAATATGCATCATAATAACCCGACGAAAGCGCATATGTACCGAGCAGGATTCTGCGACGCACCTCACGACCAAAACCCTCTCCTCGCGAACGCATATAGTCCTCTAGAAGATTCGTGCCGTCAACATGGTACCCATATCGCACGCCATCAAACCGCGCAAGGTTTGAGGAAACTTCTGCAGGCATCAAAATATAGTAAACAGAAAGCCCGTGTGCGAGCGAAGGCAAGGAGATTTCTTTCACTTCATATCCTGCCTTTTTCATTTGCTCAATGGACTCTTCAAAATTTTTCAACACGCACTCATCAACGCTTTTTGCATACACAAACTCTGTTGGTACACCGATTACTTTCGGAGACCTAAATTTCGGATGCACGAAGTCGGCAGGATAGGACGTACTATCCATCGGGTCATGCCCTTTGATACAATCAAAAATAATTTCTGCGTCCTCTACAGTTTTTGCAAACGGGCCTGCCTGGTCAAGCGAGCTCGCCATAGAGATCAAGCCAGAACGCGACACACTGCCGTAGGTAGGTTTAAGCCCCACAACTCCACAAAAGGACGCTGGCTGTCGGATAGACCCTCCGGTGTCTGTACCGAGTGCTCCAAGACAAGCTCCCGCAGAGAGCGCCGACGCAGAACCGCCCGAGGAACCTCCGGGAACCCGAGTTTTATCGTGAGGATTTTTTGTAACTCTGAATGCGGAGTTTTCTGTGGAGCCACCCATCGCAAACTCATCCATATTTGTGCGACCGATAAACACAGCGCCTGCCTTACGAAGTTTCTTTGCCACAAATGCATCATATGTCGCCGTGTAATTTTCAAGCATCTTTGAGGATGCGCTTGCAATACGTCCTTTTATTAAAATATTGTCCTTTATCGCAATTGGGATTCCAGTCATCATTGTCGCGTTTCCACTATCTATCATTTTTTGCGCTGTCTCCGCCTGCGCGCGCACGTCGGAGAAAATTTCCAAATATGCGTTGAGATCACGTGTCTCATCAGCAACTTTCAAAACTGCTTCAGCAAGGTCAAGCACACTCATTTTTTTACTAATGAGAAGTTCGTGAGCTTCTTTGATTGTTAATTGTTTAGTGTCGGGAGTCATGGGGTTAAATGTTACATGTCAATTGTCAATTGTTCCTAAAGTATCTTTTTGACCGAAACACGATTACCTTCGCGCGCAGGAGCCTGTTTCAAGATATCCTCTGTGAAAATCCCCGGCTCGTGTGGGTTAGTATCCTCCCGCATAACATTGCGAAGTTCGCCAGCAGTTGTGGCACCAAACTCTGCGGTAACCTCGGTTACTTGCGACACATACGCCAAAACTTCCTCAAGGTCGTGCCTGATGAGTTCTTTTTCACTATCTGAAACTGCAATGCGTGCAAGACCAGCAAGATGTTCCACATCCTTTAGTTCAATCGCCATAGAAAACCATAATAACACAATGTTATGCCTCACGACTACTATGTCCGTATAATATACTATAGTATATTATACGGACATAGTACGTAGAGAAGGTTATTTGACCTTTTCCAAAAACTTTTGCTCGGTAAGAATAGGGACGCCCAATACCTGCGCTTTAGTATATTTTGAGCCTGGTTTTTCACCAATAATCACATAGCTTGTTTTTGAGGACACACTTTCGGCTATTTCGCCACCAAGGGCGCGTATTTTTTCTTTTGCTGTATCGCGAGACAATGTCACAAGTGTTCCCGTGAGTACAAATGTCTGCCCAGACAACTTTCCCAGCAAAGCTTCGCCACGGGGCATGCTTTTGACTTTTATCTGATGGAGAAGTCTGTCTAAAAGAGCGCTGTGATGTTCGTCGGCAAACCAGCCAGCGAGTGAACGCGCGACTACTTCCCCTACTCCATACACATTATTAAAATCTTCAAATTGCGCCTTGCGGATTTTTTCTATACTTCCAAATGCACCCGCAATATCGTGTGCTGTCTCCTCTCCCACGTGCTCTATAGAAAGTGATGTTAGGAACTTGCCTAGCGTGACTGTTCGCGCGTTATCAATCGCCTCTACTAAATTCTTTGCTGATAGCTCCGCAAAGCGAGGTAATGGAAGCACGTCACCAAGCGTGAGTGTAAAAATATCATCAAAGTTGCTAATAAGCTCGGCATCCAAAAGCGCGTCAATAACTTTGGGGCCACACCCGTCTACATTGAAGCATTTTTTAGAAACGAAATAATAAAACTTGCGACGCTTTTGCGAAAACATATTTTTATTCGTACAGCGGTGCGCCGATTGCCCGGGGATGCGTTCAATCGGGCTCGTAGTGCCGTCGGTTTCTTCTACAAATTTCGGAAACACAAACTTTTTCTCCTTGCCTGTACGCATTTCTTTTACCACAGCGACAATGTCAGGAATCACGTCTCCCGCTTTCTGGAGGATAACAGTGTCTCCAATTCGCGCATCCAGACGCTCAATCTCATCTTCATTATGAAGCGTTGCGCGAGAAACTACCGAGCCCGCAACCAATACAGGGCGAAGGTGCGCAACCGGTGTCACTACACCGGTACGTCCAACCTGAAGTACAATGTCTTCAAGGACTGTCGTAACCTGCTCTGCGGGAAACTTGAACGCTATACCAAAACGGGGTGCCTTGCCAGTGTAACCGAGCGCGTCTTGGTACTCTTTTTCGTTTACTTTTACCACGACGCCGTCAATCCAGTAGTCTTCCTTTGATGCTCGCTTTTGCCACTTCTGCCAGAATGCGATTACTTCTTCAATTGTTTTACATTCTACAAAATGTTCATTTACCTTAAAGCCGAGTTTCTGCAAAAAAGCAAGTTCTTTTGTTTGTGTGTTTGGAATTTCTTTATCAAGGGCGGTTACATCATAAATAAAAACATCAAGCGTGCGTGCTTTCACAATGGCTGGATCAAGCTGGCGTATCGTCCCTGCGGCAAGGTTTCTCGGATTTGCATACGGCTCATGGCCGGCTTTTATCTCTTCTTTATTCAAACGCAGAAGAGTAGACTTTCCCATCCATACCTCTCCTTCAAAAACTCCCGAAACCTTCTCATGAAGTGAAAGCGGTACTGACTCAATCATTTTTATGTTTGCAGTCACATCTTCACCAACGATCCCATCGCCACGAGTTGCAGCGGTTACAAGAAGACCATTCTCATATGTAAGCACAACCTTGAGTCCGTCAATTTTTAGTTCACACACGTATGATGGTGAAACTTTTTTTACCTCACTTGGACGTCCGGTTTCCAAGTGAGTTTCAAAGCTGGGAGCCTTTGCAAGCATATTCTTCACACGCGTATCAAACTCGCGCATTTCTTCTGGAGAAAAAGCGTCATTAAAAGACCACTGAGGAACAGTGTGTTCCACTTTTTTGAAACCCTTTAATGGCTCCCCAGCGACACGCTGTGATGGCGAGTCGGGAGTAATTAAATCAGGGTACGCTTTTTCAATAAGCACGAGCTCGTGCTTCAGCGCATCAAGAGCTTCGGGTGAAATCTCGGACTTATTTAATACATGATACAGGTACCTATGATGCTCAATGGTTTTCCGTAACGAATCTAGGCGCTCCATCGCCTCACTCTTTGTTTTCGAATCAGCTGGCAGTTCACCAGAGCTGTGCCGTGACACGCGTCCTGGACGCAAACTGTTATTTGTTGTATTCGCTCGCATATATTTAAAAACTAAATCCGAGTCCGCGTTCCACACGGCGAGGATTCGTTGACCCGCATGCATCGTTATACCCTCGTGCTTCTGTTGTTGTTGCAGTACCATTCCATGCGACTCTTATGTTAACGCATCCTCCGCTTGGAACATCGAGGTTAAACCCTGACCCTGTTGTGCTGTTTCCTGGAGTCCATGTAGCTGGAGCTATTGTCACACCAAAACAGGTTACGGGTGATACAGTTGTATGGATTTGATAATATAGCACGCATTCAAGCCCCTCATCTGCTGCAGAAAATGCAATTTGCGTCTGCTTCCAGAAGGACGCAAAAAGTAGCTCTTTGTAAGTGCGGTTATAAACACCAAAGCCTACAGCAAGCGCTACACTGCTCACCAAAATCGCTATCAAAAGCACCGCGCCTTTTTGTTTTGTTGAATTATTTTTCATTTTTATGGTATAGCCCATTTGAATAGATACTCAGATACTGTAATTGTACCAGTCTGCCCACCTGTCTTCCATTCCACAGTAGATGTGACTTTGCGTTCTGTTGTTCCCGAACCCACACTTGTTATCGTAATAAGGCGTGTAAATTGAGTTGCTGTTCCTCCGCTTTGTTCATAAAAGTCTCCATTGAGATACACAGGCTTCTGACCCGCAGTAGAAATATTGAGTGATGCTGAACTTGCGTTAACTGTATAATAGTATGGACTTGTTAATGAAAATATGTCAGATGCAGAACCAGCAAGCATGTCACTATCCCTTTCCTGCCTTACAACCTCTATCCCCTCCTGCGCAAGATTGATTGCAACCATTTGGTCTTTTGCATAATAAAGTTTGTGGAGCGCATCACCTATTAGCGAGATAGGTCCAACTACCGCAATGAGCAATATCGCGATAGCAACAAGAGTTTCGACGAGGGTGAACCCGCGATGGGCTGAATGTCGAATGTCGAATGTCGAATGTCGTGTCGGGCTGAAATTAGGAAAAACTGAATCCTGTATTTTAGATTCCATATTCCATATTCCATATTCCATATTCTGTTCGTTATTGATTATCATATGCGCGTTGTGTTACCGTTGTCTGAATTTTAAAACCAGATTCAGTAGTGCCAGAACCAAGAGAACCGTCAATAACAATAACCACCATTGGTTGTTCATTATCTGCCGACCCAACAGCGCTTCCAGAAACAATAAATTTTAAATTTGAAATAGTAATTTCCGTAGATGTAATTGGGGTTCCATCACGCAAAATACTGAAATTAGTATTATCCCAACTATAAGTCACTAAATTTTCATCCTGGTCCTTAAAGGTGAGAGAGCTTGATCCACCAGCACAATCAGTTGGAGCGCCTATTGCACCACAATCATATGATGACCCTGTCTTAATTCGTCGCGACATATCCTCAAGCGCGATATTAAGATTGTCGGCAGCAACACGCACCGAACGCGCCTTGCGGTCAGTATTTACTATTGATAGTAACGCGCTTGTTGCTATAAACATGATAATCGTAAACAAGCCAAGAGAAACTATCATCTCGACGAGAGTGAACCCACTTCTGGAACAATTGACCTTCGACAATTGACAACTGACAGCAGGTTTTCGCGCAGAGGAAACTCGTGAGTCAGATGTTCCATTTCCCAATCGCATCCTATCAGTTGTCAGTTGTCCGCGAAGCGGGGTCAATTGTTCACCTCGTATTTTGTTAATTGTTAATTGTTTCATGTCAATTGTTCTTACTTCATATTATTGAAGTGAAATTTGCCCAGCACTCGTTATACTTATTGTTGATGTTTTACCAGTATTTGAATCTGTTAGGATTATAGTTAGCAAACCCTTAGAAACTGCTTGTGATGTAGCATTCGCAATAAAAGCATCTGGATTCGGCCGCTCAAAAGTAACATTCGCGCCATATGTTGTGCCACAAGCTATTCCATCACACAAAAGACTGGTAACAGAGATTGAGTTCCCCCATTTTGTAGCATTATTTATAAGACCTGCATCTTCATTTATATCAAACAAATGATTGCCGTTAATATCTGCAAAAAATTTAAATCCGTTCCTGTTTAAGGCGTCCGTGTTGAGATACACTCCATACGGCACCTCAAATGATGCGCCAACTCTTTTTGTCCCCACCCCGTACACCTGCGCTTGGCGTAATGCGAGAACAATATCTTCGGAAGCATTTGCGAATAGCGCATTTGTGTTGTATCCACGATAATTTGCAAGAACTACACCGGTCAATACTGTAAAGATGCCGATTGAAACGAGGACTTCAACGAGGGTAAAACCGCGAGTACGCAGAAAACTAAAAACTGACAAATGACAACCCGCCTGCCATCGCCCGACTGCTTCCTTTGAGCGATAGGCAGTGGCGGACAGGCTGACAGCCCCATGATGACACATATGTTGTGTGTCTTTGCGATGAGATGCTCCTCTGTGGCAATCTAGGGCACATGGGTTGCTTCGTTCATTGCAATGACGAGTCGTCTGACTCATAAATGTTGTATGTTGAGTATGTTTTGTCATAAAAAAGTAATGAAGTTCACAGAGCCATCAAAAAAGTTCACTCCTGTAAAGTATACGATAAAAACAGCGAGAATAAGGAATGGCCCAAATGGGATTTCGCTTTGCATTGATAAGGGAACTTTTGGCTTTTGGTTTTGAGGCTTATGACTAGCATACGCACTCACTATGATGGCAACTCTTTGAGTTGCCATCATAGTGAGTGCGTATGCGGCTCCTATCCAAAACGCGAGCATAACAGCCGAACCACCGAGCGTCGCGCCAAGGAACCACCCTATTCCAAGCGCTAGTTTGCCGTCACCAAGACCGAGCCAGCGACCCTTTGATACAAACCAGAGCGCCCAAAACGGGAAAAATAGCATTGGCCCCGCGATAAGTGTCCAATAATATGGAAAATGTAATAGTCGCTCAAAGCTTGCCAGTGTGGACCAAATAAACCAAAAGAGAGAAAGTAGCGCAGAAAAAATGGCTAGCCCATCTGGAATAATCTGATGTCTCATATCATAGACCGCAATCACCAAAAGTGTTGAAAAAATAACTATCAAATACGCAGACTCAATTGGTGTTTTCTGTAATAAAAATACAGCAACAAAAATGATGCCCGAAAGAATTTCAACTATCGGGTACTGCCACGAGAGACGCACGTGGCAATCTGCGCAACGACCGCGTGAAGCCAAAAAACTAAAGACCGGAATGAGCTCCCGCCATGTGAGCGTCCTTCCGCACGAGAAACATTGCGAGCGACCCGTAAGCGGTGAGGTCCCGCTGTTGTAGCGATAAATAACGACATTCAAAAAACTACCGATGATGGTGCCGAGAATAAAGACAAAAATAAGGGCAAGAATTTCCATACAGCCATTTTACCACAAAACAAAACACTCGCCGAATATGGCGAGTGTTTTGAAATCAATGTGCGTTATATTACAACACACTTTTACTGAATTAGTCTGCCCAAGAGTCTGCGATCGAGCCGTGAATTTAGTAATTCAAAATCTGCTGATTCGTGACTGCCTCCATTAACCTAGCATGCTACACCAGTAGCAACAGCTGCTTTCCCTGTTGAAGCACCAGTTGAGTCAACACACCAGTAGGTATTTGCGCCATCTGCAACTTTCAATTGAACAGAAACTACCCACGCAGATGTTGTAGAGCCACAGAAGCTTGCTCCCCCAGATGCGGTAATCGCTGCATTAACAGCCTTGTTAATAACAGCTGTATCAGGAAGTGTAGTTGCAAAAAGAGAGCTTGCTGTTGGCGATGTACATGAACGAGCATTTGCCGCCGTTCCATATCCATTAGGCGTTCGCCCATCATATACAAGCTCAGCTTGTGCTCGTATGTTTGCCAGGTTTGCCTTGATTGCTGCATTCGCTCCTTTTCCGCGCGCGCTGTTGAGTGACGCGAGAACAACAGATGCAAGGATACCGATGATTGCGATAACAACCAAGAGTTCGATAAGTGTAAAACCTTTTTGTTTCATATTTTTATAAACGAATAATTAAACTTAATAAAAGCTATACTAATCCTTATAATGACGACCGAGGAGCATATTAGTGAGTAATCTCACTCACGATGTCTGAGGGCTGTCATTATATATACTCATATATTAGCTCATAAGCTCGGAAATAAAAAGTAAACTTTTTATTTCCCTCGCCTTACGTCGCTAATAAATTTCTATTCAAACATTTTGTGAGAGAGAGTGGCATGGCCATCGGCCACCCTCTCTACCACACCCGTATATTGTACCACCTATACTATTTTTAATGCAACAAGGTTTATACACAATTGACATTTGACCAGTGACAATTGAAGGAATGCAAATAAAGGAAGGTCGGGTCTTGGGGATGGGCTCATAAATGCCCTACCTTGGATGCGGGAGTAGTTTTCCTTCAGCAAACGACTCCCTGTCAAATATCCGCGTAGCGGTGTCAGTTATCAGTTGTCGGACGCGCGCGAAGCGCGCGGGTGCTACACATTCCCCGCAATCTGGTAAATTGGAACAAGGACAGATGCAAGCACTCCACCAACGCCAATACCTAGTGCCACGATCATTGCGGGCTCAATCATAGAAATCACCGTATTAATAGCATTCTCAACTTCCTTTTTGTAAAAGAATGAAAGTTTTTGAAGAATGTTTCCAAGCTCACCTGTTTCTTCTCCAACCTTTACCATCTGAATCATCACGTTGGGAATTTCCGGGTGCCTCATGAGCGTCGCCGAAAGCGGCGCGCCACCTTTTACGGCGATAACCGATTTCTTGAGAATGTTTTGATAAATTTCATTATCAACAACCTTTCCAGTAATTTCGATTGAACGCACCATAGAAATACCGTTGGCAAGCATCACATGCAGATTGTCTGTAATACGTGACAAATATAGTGTCCGATAGAGATTGCCTATGACAGGGAACCAGAGCTTTGTGTGCGCGAGAAATGTTGTTCCACGAGTAAAACGCCATACAAAAAATAGGCCAGCTATAATAACCATTGCTACAAACACGCCATAATTGACCATTAATGAACTTATCTTTATAACGATCGTAGTATAAATAGGCACTTCCTGTCCGCTCTGTGTGATAATGTCCGAAAGTTTTGGGATAACAAGTGTTAGCATAAGAACCATAACTACTACGAATGTAAAAATAACAAAGGCGGGATAGATGAGAGCTCCTCTAACCTTTGACATAAGCTCGTACGAGCGCTCCATATAATCCGCTAGAGCGCCAAAGGTTTCTGAAAGCTTGCCGGACTCCTCGCCACCGATAACCATATTTATATAAAAATCCGAAAATAAACTTGGGTGCTTGAAAAGAGCGCCAGAAATAGGAACACCGTTTTGAATGTCGTCGGAAATCTCGGTAAATTTTTTCGCGACAAGCGGATTTTCCGCTTCGGTGGCAATCAGACGGAATGTTTTCAATGCAGGAACGTGCGCGTCTAGAAGCGTTGCGATCTGCCGTGAAATAATTGACATTTCCTTCGTTGAAACACGATTGAAAATGTTGATATCAATCTCAAAAAGGTTTCTAGAGTCAGCAGAGCGTACTGAAACCACCACAAGGCCACTTCTCTGGAGCGCATTTACAGCAGAATCCTGATTCTGCGCGTCAATACCGCCTGATGTTTCTATCCCCTCTTTGGTAACTGCTTTGTATATAAATAGCATGGCTGATTTTTAAGGAGTGAAACGACTTTTAAAATCGTCACCGAGCACCATCGTGTTACAATAATTATAGCATCATATCTATTTTACTGGAACAAACTACATTGTAATACTATATTTAGTGGTGATGGTGCTCTCGGTCAAGAAAATATATTCACATTACTCATTATTTTCTACGACTGCAACATCCTTTCCAAACCTTTAGGATTAAATGAAAATAGAAGCGCAGTTTCCAGAGTAATTTCACCCTTAAGCACTAACTCTGACAAGCTCCTATTCATATCAATCATACCATCTTTCATTCCTGTTTCAATAATAATATCAATTTCATGCGTACGACCTTCGCGAATTAGGCTTGATACTGCGGTATTGTTTATTAAAAGTTCATACGCTGGGATAAGCCCACCTGAAATACGTGGCACAAGGCGTTGCGAGAAGATCCCCACTAAGCTTTCGGCAAGCTGAACACGAATCTGCGACTGCTGATCCCCAGGGAACGAGTCAATAATACGGTCAATCGTTTGCGATGCGTTGTTTGTGTGAAGCGTGGAAAGAACAAGGTGTCCCGTTTCCGCGGCTGTTACCGCAGTTGAGATTGTTTCTAGGTCTCTCATTTCACCGATCATAATCACGTCTACGTCTTGGCGGAACACTGATTGAAGACCTGACCTGAAATCTTTGGTGTCAATGCCAACTTCGCGTTGGTCAATGATTGCTTTTTGAGAATTGAACAAATATTCTATTGGATCCTCTATTGTCACAATATGTTCCGCGCGTTCGCGATTGATAAGCTCCAGCATAGACGCGAGAGTCGTGGATTTGCCCTGCCCAACAGGCCCAACCACAAGGAAAAATCCTTGCTTCTTTCTTGTGAACATTTCTAGAATAGGCGGTAGATTTAGCTCGCTGATTGTCTTGACCTGTATTGGAATGGCGCGAAGAGCGATACTCACAGCATTTTTCTGGTAAAATGCGCTTCCGCGGAAACGGCCCTTGTTATGAAAATCATAAGAAAAGTCAATTTCCTTGTCTGCGAGAAAACGCTCTTTGAAATCTGGAGTGATAATTTGTGTAAGCACCCCCATTGTGTCTTCAGGAGTCAGCACTGCTAAATTCATCAAAGGCACCAGATTTCCGGAAACACGAAATGTTGGGTAATGCCCTGCAGAAAGATGAATATCTGAAGCACCATCGGATATTGCGCGAGCGATAATCACCTCAACTTCTTCTTTGTAATTACGATTTGTCATATATATTAATCAACCTTAGCAAATGATTCCTCTCCGCCAAGAACAACCATTACTTTTTCTACAACCTCAGATGGAGTCGCGGAAGCTTTTATTACATAGCCATTTGCTCCTAGAGTGCGTCCTTTTTCCACATCCGTTGGTTGCCCAAGATTTGAAAGCACAATAACTTTTGCGTTTGGCGCAAGATTTTCGCTCTTTATTATGCTCAGGAGTTCAAAACCATCCATGGTGGGCATCACAATATCAAGAAGCATTATGTCTGGGATGATTCCACCCTTTAGTTTGTTTAGCGCGTCAACGCTTCCAAATGCCTGAATAACATCATACCCCTTCTCCTTGAATTTAAATGTGTACATATCAAGAAGAAACTTGTCGTCGTCAACAATAAAAATCTTTTTAGGCGTTGTGTTTGGTTCCATAATAAGTTTATTATACCACCGCGCAGTCTTTAAGCAAAGACTGCGCAACATTTGACATGTGACCACTGACGTTCACCAGATTCTTCCTTGGTACATTTGACGGGGTTCGTGCCAGGTTTTCTGTCCGTGAAGCGGTGCCAAATGTTACTTGTTACTTGTTCCCCTACAAAGTATTTATCTCCTGGAATGGCACAAACCTATCCATACTCTTCAAAATTGCATCCTCTTTCATGGAGATCATGCCCTTCTTGCGTGATGCCTCACGCAAGCTAACCTCCGTTGGTTCAGCCAAAATTATTTTCTCAATATCCTTGTCAACATTAAACACCTCAAATACCGCAAGGCGTCCTTTTGTTCCAGAGGAACATTCAGCTATTGGAACCGTCTCAAAAAGCGGTCTTCCGATATCTAACATTCTCTTAAACTCGTCTGGAAGATCATTGAACTGCTTCTCAACTATAATACCGATAGCTCCATCATTTGGAACTTCCATTTCAGCTCCTTGGCAAATTTTTTTAACAAGACGCTGAGCGACAGAAAGTATCAATGTTGGCGCGATGAGATACGGATCGATACCCATATCTATTAAACGCGGAATAGCGCCAATGGCTGTATTTGTGTGAAGTGTAGAAAGCACAAGGTGCCCAGTGAGTGCAGCTTGAATAGCAAGCTGAGCTGTCTCCGCATCGCGTATTTCACCAACCATTATGATGTCTGGGTCCTGGCGAAGTGTAGTGCGGAGGCCTGTTGCAAAAGTATATCCAATCTCAGGACGAACTTGAGACTGACTAATGCCACCCATATTGTACTCAACAGGGTCTTCCAAAGAAACAATGTTTTTTGTTTCTTTATCCAACTCGTTCAGCATAGAATATAGTGTTGTTGATTTACCAGAGCCGGTTGGGCCAGTGATTAGAATAATTCCATACGGACGTGCGAGCGCGTTTTTCACTAACTCAAGGTGTTCAGGACGAAAGCCAATACTATCAAGCTTTTGAACACCTTTTTGCGTGTCCAAAATACGCATTACAACTTTTTCTCCGTAGTATGTTGGAAATGTTGAAACACGGAAGTCAATTTTACGTCCATCAATGCGCGCAGAAAAGCGTCCGTCCTGAGGTTTTCGTTTTTCATCAAGCTTTAGAGACGCAAGGATTTTAATACGCGCAACAACGGAGTTATGAACATTTGTTGGAAGTACGAGACTGGTAAAAAGCTCTCCATCCACACGGAAACGCACACGCACATTTTCACCAGTGTGTTCTATGTGCACATCAGATGCTCCACCTTCGGTCGCGTGTCGCAATATAACAGCAGTAATCTTTGCAACTGGCGCGTCCTCCACAACATGCGCTTCCTTTTTGGCTTCCGTGCCAGCCTTCTCTTCTGGCTTTTTTAGTAACGCTTCCTTGTCTACGTCTTTGATATCAACTTCAAGCTCTGAGAGAGCCTTTGTAACCTCGCCAGTAAGTCCACGGTAACTTTCAAGGATCACTTTCAGATCATCGTTTGAAATGAGAAATATTTTAAACGGCATACCGAGTTTTGTCGCGATGAACTGCAAAGCGTCGCGCGCCTCGATATTTTCCGGGTCGGTAATGCCAATTTCAAGCACTTCATTCACAACTCCAATGGGCACAAAACGATAATACGACGCGGAGTCTTCGGGAATATATTTCAATATTTCGAAATCCACGCCTTTTCCTTTCAAGTCGCGCGTTGGTAGGTTGTAATAAAATCCGCGACCCTTTAGAATATTATCCTTGGTCACACCCGCCTTTGTGAGCACGTCCTCTACGCTCGCTCCTTCATTTAGGCGCGCTGAAAGCTCGGTAATCGCTTCCTTTTTTATAATCCCGTGAAGCGCTAATGTGTCAAGGATTGCCATAATAATTAAATGCCTGTGTCAAAGTCGCCGAGCAAACCATCTGGGACCGGTGCTGGCTGCGTGCTGGTTTGTTGAGTTGCGCTCTTGCCTACCACTATCTCCTGTGCCTTCATTTTTACTTTCCACTCGGGTTGAACGAATGGGTTATCTCGTCCTACCACCTCTTCAGGTATGGATACAGAAAAATTTTCAAGATTGCTGAATGCAGGCATATCAAAAAATACCTTTGAGCGCGATATGGCGTCTGAGAGGTCTGTAAGATCCTTCACTGTGGCGTCAATCTCAACGCCAATAAATGCTGTTTGCTCCGCTATCCTCGCAACCGATTGAACAGAGGTTACAATTTCGGTGTCTTTTTTAAATAGAACAAAATACCCAGCGACAAAAACTCCGGCAATAACTGCCCCAGTGAAAATATTTACTATCAGCGATTTTGTTTGTTCTTGTTGCATATGATTATTTTAAAGAGTAAGTCTCTATTGTCATAGAGTACTGATACGTTGGGAAAAGTGGCGCCCTCGGAGCTGATGCCGAGGTATCAACTGCAGTCGGCGAAAACGATAGAGAAACAACATCAATCACACCCAAGCTTTTCTCCATATCATCAAGAAACGCCTGAAACGTTTCAAATGTGGTCATAAATGAAAAACTTGCCTTCGTCGCCGCGTATTTTCCTACTGTAGGTGTCCCACTCTGGGTAATTTGTTGCGCCAACGAGCCCTGCGCTTTGTCTATCTTAGAGCCCAATGACATCACGTTAACGAGACCCTGTAATGCCGTGACTCCAGAGGATGCTCCTGCGCTTACTACACCGTTGACAGGCTCCTCAACTTTAATATCAGACAAAATAATTTTATTTTTTCTTCCGATGTATTGCATGTTGTTTGCAAAGCGAATAGGATCAATTGTTTCAGGAAGAAAAACATCAAACCTATCCATGCCTGATTTTTCTATCCCACCGAGTTTTGTTTTTGTTTCATCAATCAACATCTTTATTTCCTTCGATTGACCAAGAACACTTGTGAGTGATTCAATATCTCCACGAAGCTTCGCATTTAGATTGTATGCTGGCAAAACATACAAAAACGCGAAAACTATGGAGAGTATGAGAATTACGAATGAGATAATTGGTTTAGTCATGATTGTATAAAAATATTACCAAAATTTAAACTTTAGCCAGAGTTTTCCTAACATAGACGGCTCCGATGTCTCAGGTGTTAATGTTACTCCGCTAGGCTGTTCCGTCGTCCAGTCACCCGACAAACTGTCTGTCACTGTTGTTTGCGAAACGGACTCTGAATCTGCGACATCTGTCTCTGCAACATCTTCTGGTATTGAAGACGAGGCTGTCTTATCTTCAGAAACTGACGGACTAACGGATGGGGTTGATTCCGTAGCAGATTTCTCAACTTGTGATTCAGTGTCTCTCGACCCGTCAACATTTTTGGTATACAAAAGAAAATCCGGTTTAAACACCATCACAAGTCTAAATTTTATACTGCCAAATTTTGTAAGAGCGATATTGTCAATTGAAAATTCTAGAAGCTCATCTGTTTTGCCACTAAGAACATCTGCCTGAAATGCTAGCGAAGCGTAATTTTTCGCTTCGCCTTCAAGGTCCAGTGTAGCTCCTCTAGAATCGCTCTTGAGCGAAAATTTGTTATACAAAATACTTTCTGTAGTGTTGTCTGACAAAAAAACAAACACTGGGGACACGACTCTGTGCGCACTGAGAATATCGTTGGCAAGATCAACACGAGCGCGAAAGACTCTCGCCTCCGCGACCTCCGGCACATCTTTAAATTTTTGTTTAGCCTCGCCTATCTCTGTCGTTTTTTCAACAATCACTAAATTAAGCTTGTTGTTGTAATAATACAGCCCGACAAACGAACCCGCGACCAAAACAAAAACTATTCCAGCAAGCAACCCTATCGCGCTTTGCTGACGACGTCGCTCCAAAAAGGACTCCTCGCGAACGAGCGATCCTTTTGGTATGAATGAAACCTTTGGGTTAGAGCCGTCCATATTTATATTTATTATACTACACTTTAATGTTACTCTTCCAGTCCTTTTAGCGCAATACCAACCGCAACTGCAAAGTTGGGGCTAATTTCTTTTATTGTTGTTGCCAAAAATGCTGGCGAGTCCACGCGACTAAGCGGATCGCCGACAGAAACAGGAACATTCTTGAAATTTTGAGCAACAATTTTTTCAATTCCTTTCAAGCGCGCGCCACCTCCAACCAAAATTATTTTCTCAAGCTTAGTGTTGTGCTTGTGTTCATAATTTTCCGCAAATCGCGCGGCTTCGTTCATTATGTTTACCAGCAAAAGTTCCGAGACAGCTGAAACATCACGACCTTCTGCGTCACCAATCATTCCAACTCTGCATTTTATTTCCTCTGCCTTGTCAAAAGTAATCGCCTGCGCGCGAGAAAGACCGAGTGTGATATCTTGCCCGCCAACAGCTATTACATGTGACCCTCGGACAACACCTTCGTTTATAATAGCGAGCTTTGTGCTTCCCGCACCAATGTCTACTACAAGTATTGGAGACATATCACTACCAACAACCGAGCGAAGTGTGCTAAAAATTTCAATCTCAAAATGTGATGTTCCGCCTGGGATCTGCGCGCTTCGTTTAACTAATTCATATTTTTTGATAACTTCATTATGAATTGCCGCAATAATAACTTCTATATTGCCAACTATTTTTGCTGTATCTGGTGATGCGTTTGCAATCGGTTCTATTTCAGACTTTCTTTTTGGAAGAACCCACCAATCAAGAGAAACCTCGGTAATAGGCACAGGGATATGTCGGCGAGCTTCTAGTGGAATCATTGAGTCAAGATCCTTCTTCACAACATCAGGCAACTCTACTACAGTAAGAAAGCTCGCGCTAAAAGGAATAGCGATAAGTGTGTGGCGCGCGATTATACCCGATTCCTTTAAAAGGTCCCTGAGTGCCTCTGCGACTTTTTCAGTAGGAAGATTTGTCGCCTGCCCTACTCCTGCGCCTGCCATCGGCCCAAGCGCTATCTCACCATAATTTTTTAAAACTATTTTCTCTTCCACTTTTTCAAGCATCACAACCTTAATAGAAGAAGATCCGATGTCAATACCCAAAACAGCACCCTTGTGTCCTCCTCCAAAAACATGCTTGATTGATTCTAAAGATAAGACCATAGTGATATATACTAATAGTATAACATACATCACATATTTCTGTTCATATAGTTATCCACATGCGCTATTTATTATCAATATTCAACTCAATAATTGACGCCATTTTCCCGATGGAGTGCGCAGGTTGCGGAAGGAACGGCATTCTATTGTGTGAGACATGTATAGAGAATACTCAAAGGGCTCCTCTGCCCGAGCATGCGTTCATTAATGCTATTTTTGATTACAACAACAAGACAATCAAACGCGCGATATGGAGCCTCAAATACAAAAATGCGCGCGGTTTTGCAGAAATATTTGCTCCTTACTTATACGATGAAATAATAGGCGCTCTTGGCAACGAGCTATTTATTTCTGGCGGAGAAAATATTTTACTTGTGCCTGTTCCTCTCCATAAAAAACGCCATCGTGAACGCGGGTACAACCAGAGCGAGCTTATTGCGCGCGAGATTTTAAAACTAGACATAGCTCATATCTTTTCTTACACTCCTGAACTACTTGTTCGCATAAAAGAAACAAAGCAACAGGCGAAATATGAAAAAAGAAATATGCGTATTAAAAACCTACGAGACGCATTCCACGCGCCTGAAACTTTGAAAGCGCGAGGGAAAGTTGTAATTCTCTTGGACGATGTCACAACGACTGGCGCAACACTCGTTGAGGCCAAGCGCTCCATTCGCCATCTCCGCCCACGCAAAGTCATTGCATTTGCGGTGGCGCACTAGCGCGTCTCCGCCAAAATACAATTTGTTCGCTACACTGAGTCCAAGACACAAATCTGCTAGCTCGTTACCGTTTCACTCGCTGTGCTCGTGTCGGCTCCGTCCTCCGAATCTCGCCGTCACACAAAGACCCACAATAATAAAGCCCCTTAACGGGGCTTTATTATTGTGGGTTGCGGAGACGATGAGATTCGAACTCATGAGAGTATTGCTACCCTGCCTCGTTAGCAGTGAGGTGCCTTCGACCAGCTCAGCCACGTCTCCCTATAACATTTTGTAAACAAAATGGTTTAGCCATACATTCTTCAAACCTTTCAACAAAGCAACCTTATCATATTTCCTTAGGTTTTGCTACAATATTACCTATGCGCCACAACCTAACGATTACTGACAAAATTCTAGCAAGGACACTTCTTTTGATTATCCCAAAATGGATCACTCCAAATATTATTTCGTGGCTCCGCTTTTTTAGTGTGCCGTTCATTGGGTACTTCTTGTGGAACGAAAATTATGTCGTCGCTCTACCGCTGTTTTTCATATCAGCATTTTCTGACGCAGTGGACGGCTCGCTCGCGCGCACGCGAAACCTTGTTTCAGGCTTCGGAAAAATGTTTGACCCTCTTGCAGACAAGCTTCTTGTGTCCACAGCGGTAATAATACTTATTCCTCGATACCTCGGTTGGGAAATCGTTCTTGCCATAGTTGCCATTGAACTTACTCTCGTCGGAAGCGCCTACTTGCAAAAAACTTACTATGGAAAAATTGTTCAAGCAGAAAACACAGGCAAGCTAAAAATGATTCTGCAATCACTCGGTATTGGCGCGTTACTAGTACACGCGCTATGGAGCATTCCGCTATTCCTCGCGTTTGCAACATACGCTTTTTACGCGGCAATCTTTTTTGCTCTTCTCTCTCTTGTAGTATATCGCGCAATCTAGTGAATAGAATGTTGAATGTGGTATATTAGCCATGTTGCCTAATAACTTTTCTGTTGCAGTTTCTTGTTTTTGACTACGATTTGTCCAAAATTATTAAAAATATATAGATGTTCCTCATAATTTTAGACTGCATATCGCTCAAAAATAAGAAACTTCACTACGAAAATTGTTATGTAACAAGGCTATTGAATATGCCGAGATTCGACAATCGTATTTTTTTCTGATTCATCTTCTGTATTCAATATTCTATATTCTATATTCTACCAACATGAACCGAACACCATACACACCAAAAGATTTCGCATGGGCAAAATGGACAGCAAGCGACATCAAAAAACTCGTACCCAAAATACTTGCCGAGAAAAAAGCTAGACTTTCTGTAATTAAAAAAGTCTCTGCGTCTAAACGCGATTTTGAAAACACTATTTACGCGCTTGAGTCGTCTGACTACGGCATTTCTGAAACAATTTTTAAAATTGATCTTCTTCAAAATGTTTCACCAGAAAAATCTATCCGCGACACCGCAAAACGCGCCATTGACACTATACAAAACAAAATGATTGCGATTGAACGCGACCCAAAGATTTGGCAGGCGCTCAAAGACTATGAAAAAGGCGTATGGCGCAAAGAGCAGAGAAATTTGGACAACGAAAGCAAAAAACTTTTTCGCGATATGTTTCTCAACTATAAACGTCTTGGATTTGATTTGCCACCAATCAAGCAAAAGCGCGTGAAAGAACTTTCCCAACGTCTCGCAAAGGTTTCAAATGAATTTCGCCAGAACATCAATGCGTACGATGACCACATACTAGTTACAGATGATGAATTGACGGGGCTTCCAGAGCGATACAAGGCTGGTCTAAAGCACACAAAAGATGGACGATATAAAGTGACTCTCGCCTACCCAGAACATCACCCGTTTATGGAGCTTGCAAAAAATGAGACGAAACGAAAAGAGCTTGCGGAAAAAGCGCTTCAAAAAGGTGGTAATAAAAATATGAAGGTGCTCGCAGAGATGTTAAAGATTCGCATTGAGAGAGCGCATCTTCTCGGTTACAAAACACACGCAGACTACAAGACCGAGCTAAGGATGGCAAAATCTGGCGCCCGCGCAATTGCATTTGAACAAGACCTTCTGAAAAAAGTTGCAAAAAGAGGAATGGAGGAAATAAATATACTCCGTGAGCTAAAACGTAAAAAGACCAAAAACAAAAAAGCTATGCTTCATTTTTATGATATTGCTTTCTATAGCCATGAGCTACAAAAGGAAAAATTTAATTTAGACAGTGAGGAAGTACGCTCATACTTCCCTCTTTCACGTGTTTTAGACGGAACTTTTAAAATCTACTCAACACTGTTTGGAGTAAAATTTGAAAAACTGACTGACTTCTCACTCTGGCATCCAGACGCATCGTTATATGTAGTCAAAACACTCAAAGGTGAAGTGCTTTCATATTTTGCGCTTGATCTATATCCCCGAGATGGCAAGTATGGGCATGCGTGTGTTAACGACGTGGTAAATGGTAGGAAAACTTCATTTTCTGGAAACGATTACTTCACCCCGTTTGGCACTATGATCACAAATTTCCCAAAACCAAATAAAAAGAATACTTCATTACTTTCACACGGTGAGGTTGAAACATTTCTGCATGAGTTTGGACACATGATACACCATTCGCTAACTACTGCACGTTATGCTTCGCAGTCAGGATGTCATACTGCATGGGACTTTGTGGAAGCTCCGTCTCAAATGCTTGAGCATTGGGCATGGGACAAAAAATCTCTTGCACTTTTGTCTGCACATTACAAAACTGGCAAACCTCTTCCACGAGAGATTTTGAAAAACCTATTATCTAGTAAAACACACATGCTCCGATACGGCATCCTACGACAGATAATACAAGGAATGCTTGACCTCACACTTCACACCAAAAACAAACCACCAGAACCCGCGAAACTTTATCGCGACCTTATTAAAAAATACACAGGTGTAGTACTACCTAAAGACGCAATTTTCCCCGCAGGGTTTGGACACCTAGACGGATACGACGCTGGATACTACGGGTACCTCTGGTCAAATGTATATGCAGCGGATATGTTTACTCGTTTTGAAAAAGAAGGAATTATGAGTAAAAAAGTTGGAGCGGACTACAAAAAATGGATTCTAGAAAAAGGCGGGAGTATGGAAGAAATTGATTTGGTAAAAGGGTTCCTCGGACGCGCGCCAAACAACAAAGCGTTCCTAAAAGAAATTGGCGTAAAATAACAAAAAGAACAGACATGATACAATATCGCCATGAAGAATGGCGATATTGTATTTTCTGGAACCCTACTTGAAACGATTTTTCGCCTCACTGAACCACAGAAAAAAGGACTTGCGAAACTTGGCATCTTAACCGCTGAAGACCTTCTTCGCTATTTCCCCACGCGCTACACTAGCATTGCGGAAATAAATAACATCGCCAATCTCATGAGGGGCGATACTGCAACAATCTACGGTCGTGTCGCATCATCAAAAACATCAAAAGGTTTTCGTACAAAAATACCAATGACGGAAGCTGTTATTGAAGACGGGACAGGACGCATTAAGTGTGTGTGGTTTCATCAAGCGTATATCGCAAAAATGCTTGTACCAGAAATGATGGTGAAGCTCTCTGGGCATGTGGAGGAACGCGGTGGAGTGCCTTATCTTGCAAACCCAGAGCTTGTCCGCACAAATGAGCTCCCACTAGACGCCAGTGGCTCACTTTTTGAAGGTGAGAAGAAGACACAATTTTATCCAGTGTATTCAGAAACAAAAGGCATCACATCTCGTTTCATTTATCATCATATTCAGAAGGTCTTTAGTAAGGGGGCATTAGATCATATTGTTGACCCAATTCCAAAAGAAATTCTCACAAAGTATAATCTCCCAACCATTACAACAGCGCTCGTATGGATTCATGCTCCGCAAAAAGAGACGGATGCGCAGTCTGCGCGCAAACGTTTTGCATTTGAAGAAGTTTTTATGATTCAGCTCACGCGTCAGCGTGAACGAGCTCTCACAAAGGAGCACAGTGGATTTATAATTGAGCCTGAGGAGAAAGCTCTCGCTAGTTTTACTTCGCGCTTTCCTTTCAAACCTACAGCATCGCAAGAACATGCGCTCAAAGATATTTTTTCTGATTTTAAAAATGGTGTACCAATGGCGCGCCTACTTGAAGGAGACGTTGGGTCTGGGAAAACATTTGTAGCAGCTGTATCCGCATACGCAGTCGCAACAACTCCTCCACACGATAATAAATTTGGAAATCTTCAAATTGCGTACATGGCGCCAACGGAGATTCTTGCGGAACAACATTTTAAAAGTTTCATAGAATACTTCCGTGGTCTTCCGATTGAAATCGGGCTTCTCACAGGGAGCGGAGCTAAAAAATTTCCATCTAAGCTTGCCCCAAACGAAGCGACAAAAGTTTCAAGAGCCCAGCTTCTAAAATGGGTTGCGGATGGCAAACTTCCAATTCTAATCGGCACACATTCGCTAATTCAAAAAAGTGTAGAGTTTAAAAACCTCGGTCTCGCTATTGTGGACGAGCAACATCGCTTCGGCACACTGCAACGTGGTAAGTTGGCTAAAAAAGACATCGTTATCCCGCATTTCCTTTCAATGACAGCGACGCCAATTCCACGCACCCTTGCGCTCACCATTTATGGCAACCTGGACCTCACACTTTTAGACGAAATGCCGGTCGGACGTTTGCCGATAAAAACAGAGTTTGTTAAAAAAAGTAATCGTCAAAAAATGGAGGAGCATATTCGCGCTCAAATAAATAATGGTCGTCAAGCGTATGTCATCTGTCCGCGCATTGACCTACCCGACCCAGACAAAGAACTCGCGCTCAATGCAAAATCAGTCATTTCGGAAGCAAAACGTATTGCGGAAGATATTTTCCCTGAGTTTGAGGTTGGAATCCTTCACGGCAAAATGAAGCCTGCCGAAAAAGAATGGGTTATGGAGGAATTTAAAAAGGGCACGATACATATTCTCGTTGCGACATCTGTAATTGAGGTTGGTGTGAATGTTCCCAATGCGACCATGATTGTAATTGAAGGCGCAGAGAGATTTGGTCTTGCTCAGCTTCATCAGCTCCGTGGGCGCGTCATCCGCAGTAACCATCAAGCATACTGCTACATTTTAACTGACAGTACTAACGAAGTTTCGCACAAACGCCTCAAGGCGCTTACCAGCGCAAAGAACGGATTTGAGCTCTCTGAACTAGACCTCACGCTCCGTGGCTCCGGCGAGCTCTCTGGTGGAAAACAATGGGGCATCTCCGACCTCGGTATGGAAGCAATAAAAAATATTAAAATGGTAGAAGTGGCACGCAATGAAGCAGTGAAAATAATCACGGAAGATTCTAAACTCACACAGTACCCACTCCTCCGTGAAACTGTAGATAAAAATCATCGCGATATGCACTGGGAATAATCTGGCGGGTGTAAAATGTCTTTTTTACCAACACACCCCACCAGGACTAGAGACTTTCCATGACCAAATCCCCGTCCCATCAACTACACAGCTACTTGCTCCGCTATCTCTCACGGGATCCACAAAAGTTGGATGACGAAGATAGTTAAAACCAGGGTCCTGAATATTGTGATCCAAAAGAGCATAATCCGTACCATTAGAAAGATAGAGGTAGCATGAGGTGCTGACTACCTTATTCATAGACGGATCTGCTGGGAAACTTGGCATATAAGCGGGGATCAACCCAGGAACCACTTGGTCGGGAGCAAGTCCACCCCAAGCAGAGCACTCGCTCCTCCACCCCCAGCCAGGTTTCGGGTATTGCCCATTGTCGTTGTAGTACATTTCTAATGCTGTTCTTATTTGAGTTAGATTAGAAAGTCGTTTTGCATCTCGCGCTTTCTGTCGCGCAGAATTAAGCGAAGCCAGCACGACGCTCGAGAGAATTCCGATGATCGCGATGACGACGAGGAGCTCTATAAGGGTAAATCCTTTATTTTGTCTATTCATATTATTTTGTTGTGGCCCCATTAGGAGGTAGTGTCATCGCGCGCTGTATCTCTTGCCGAGAGGGCATATACGGTTTCTCTTTCCCACCAAAAAACAAAAACATTGAGACGATAATCGCCAGCACCGTAAACCCCAAAAGTACATAGTGTGCCTGCTCCTCGTCCTTGATCAACCCGCCGGAATACTTCATCGCCCATTGTGTGAGTTTTGAACCTGCTCGTTTGTATTGCGAGCGTTGCACTGAGTCAATATCAAACTGAATATCTCCGTTGAACATAACACCAGTATGTCATTCCGCAAAAAAAAAGCAATCTGAACCAAGCAAAGCACCTGCTGGCCATGCCAAAACGAGATGCGCTTGCTCCAAGGTAATCACAAAACAAACACTGTCCGTGACTCGAACATAGGACCGCGGAGATATATGAGTACATATATTTTCGGCACTCACTCGGATTTGATGTTTACTGTCCGTCCACCAGGACTCGAACCTGGGACCGCGGAGATATAAGCTCCGTGCTCTAACCAACTGAGCTATGGACGGACACTGAACACCAATCCTCATTCATTTGAAAATATAAGCTCCGTGCTTCACTCACCAGAGTGACCTACGGGCTGACCAC
>Ga0210005_1000020_pt1 | contig 144315 bp, 138 predicted proteins | sample CryGey02umfilter_3_FD_183961 | JGI IMG/M metagenome (GOLD analysis project Ga0210005, IMG submission 183961) | Groundwater microbial communities from aquifer in Utah, USA - Crystal Geyser 4/9/14 0.2 um filter (SPAdes) (version 3) | ecosystem: Environmental > Aquatic > Deep subsurface >... | reverse complement strand
CATCAAATCTCATCTTCCTGACCTCCTGTAACACTGTCGTTCGTCTCATCTCTGATTACCTCTCGGGTAATCTTCAGACCGGACAACTTATGAGCTACTGATGAGGACAGGTTATGTGCTGCCGACAAGCCGACGATAAGCGGTTGTTTTCTGCGCGGGTGAAATTACAATGCATGCGCACGCGACAGGAGAGGCCTTTTTTGTATGACTACCAAGTCATCCCCGTTCAAGAAAACAAGCGAAGATACGCAGCTAGAATCTTGCGGCATGCCCCTCTGCCTCCCAAACCGAATAACGCAATACAGCAACCAAGAAACCGACATGCAGCGCGCGGCAGCATGTCCTGATAGTCTGCACAACCGTCGCGAAATGGCTTAAAAGAAAAAACACTGGAGAAATACATGTCTAACAAGAAATACGTCTACTCATTCAACGAGGGAGACGGCAAAAACAAAATGCTGCTCGGAGGCAAGGGCGCCAATCTGTGCGAAATGACGCAGATCGGTTTGAATGTGCCACCGGGATTCACCATCACGACCGAGGCATGCCTGGGCTACATTGAACAGGGCAACAAGATGCCGGACGGCGTTATGGAAGAAGTGAAGGCGCAGATGACCGCGCTTGAAAAGGCAACCGGCAAGATCTTCGGCGATGCGCACAATCCGCTACTGGTTTCGGTTCGCTCAGGCTCGGCCATGTCGATGCCCGGCATGATGGATACCATCCTCAATCTCGGCATGAACCGCGATACATTGCAGGGCGAAATCGAGCAGACCGGCGACGAGCGTTTTGCCTACGATGCATACCGCCGTTTTATCCAGTTGTTCGGAAAAATCGCTCTCGGCATTGATGATGTGCATTTTGACGAGCCCTTTGAAGCCATCAAGAAGCGCGAAGGTGTTAAGGAAGATGTTGGTCTGAGCACGGAGAATCTGAAAGAAATTTCCGAGTTATTCCTCGAAGCCGTACATGCCCAGACAGGGCGTGCCTTCCCTGAAGACCCATATGAGCAGCTGGATCTGGCGATCAAGGCCGTGCTCGGATCCTGGTCGGGCAAGCGTGCCGTCGATTACCGTCGCGAGTTCAACATCACCCCGGATCAGGCCAACGGTACTGCCGTGAATATCTGCACCATGGTATTCGGCAATCGCGGCGACGACTGTGCAACCGGCGTGGCTTTCACCCGCAATCCGGGTACCGGCGAGAATATTTTCTACGGTGAATATCTGGTCAATGCGCAGGGTGAAGATGTGGTTGCAGGCATTCGCACACCCAAGCCGATTGCCCAGATGGCCGATGAAATGCCGGATCTCTATCGCCAGCTTGAAGAGCTGCGCGCCAAGCTTGAGAGCCACTACTCAGAGATTCAGGATTTCGAGTTCACCATCGAGAAAGGCACGCTTTACTGCCTGCAGACCCGCAATGGCAAGATGAACACCCAGGCTATGGTTCGCACCTCGGTTGAACTGGTCGCAGAGGGGCTGATCACTAAGGAGCAGGCCCTGCTGCGCATTGCACCCGAATCTCTGGAGCAGATGCTGTTCCCGCGTCTTGATCCGACTGCCAAGGTTGAGTCTCTGGCAACCGGCCTGCCGGCCAGCCCCGGTGCTGCCTGCGGCCATGTTGTTTTCGATGCCGATCGTGCAGTGGCCCAGAAAGCCGCCAATGGCAAACCGCTGATCCTGTTGCGCGAAGAGACCAAGCCTGAAGATATTCACGGCTTCTTCGTCTCCGAAGCAATTCTCACCTCACGTGGCGGCAAAACCAGCCATGCTGCAGTGGTTGCGCGCGGCATGGGCAAACCCTGTGTGGCAGGTGCCGACGGTATTGAAGTGGATGTGATGGCCCGCCGCGCACATATCGGTGATGTGGTCATTAAAGAGGGCGATATCATCACCCTTGATGGCACCACCGGTAATGTCTATCTGGGTGCGGTTCCGACCGTTGAGGCCGAGTTCTCCGAAGAGCTTAAGACCCTGTTGTCGTGGGCTGATGAACGTGCCCGCCTGAAGGTCATGGCCAATGCCGATGTGCCGGAAGATGCCGAACGCGCACTGAAGTATGGTGCCATGGGTATCGGCCTGTGCCGTACAGAGCGCATGTTCAATGCTGCTGAACGTCTGCCCATCGTGCTGGAGATGATTGTTTCCGAGACCCTTGAACAGCGTCAGGATGCGCTCGACAGGTTGCTGCCGATTCAGCGTCAGGACTTCATTGATCTGTTCACCGTCATGTCGCCGAATCCTGTGACGGTGCGCCTGCTTGATCCGCCAATTCACGAGTTCCTGCCGTCAGAGAATCAGTTGATTGATGATCTGGTGCAACTCAGACATCTGAAGGACACCATGCGCGGCACCGAGGTGCTTTCTTCAACCCTGAGCCTGCTCTCCAACAGAAATACGAATAAGACGAAGATTGAGCAACTGGCCGACTCGGCACTGGTTGATGAAGCCATCGAGAAGAAGGAAGCGATTCTGAAGAAGGTTCGCGCCCTGTTCGAAGTCAACCCGATGCTCGGTCATCGCGGCGTACGTCTGGGTATTACCTTCCCGGAAATCTATGCCATGCAGATTCGCGCCGTACTTGAAGCCGCCTGTGCATGCCAGAAGGCAGGCACCGAAGTGCATCCGGAGATCATGATCCCGCAGGTCTGCACCTCCGAAGAGCTCATTCATATCAAGAAGATTGTCGAGACCATCAAGAAAGAAGTTGAAGCATCGGAAGGCGTCACGCCGATCTTCAAGTTCGGCACCATGATGGAAGTCGTTCGCGCCTGCATGCGGGCTGACCAACTGGCAGAAGAAGCAGAATTCTTCAGCTTCGGAACCAATGATCTGACCCAGGCGACCTTCTCCTTCTCACGCGAGGATGCCGAGAATAAATTCCTGCCGATGTACAATGAAGTGGGAATCCTTCGTGACAATCCGTTCGAGGTGCTTGATTCCAACGGTGTCGGTAAGCTCATGGCAATAGCAGTAAAATGGGGCCGTGAAACCAAGCCTGATCTGAAGATCGGCATCTGCGGCGAGCATGGCGGTCATCCGGCCTCCATCCGCTTCTGCCACGGCATCGGCCTGACCTATGTGTCCTGTTCCGGTCCGCGCGTACCGATTGCCCGCCTGGCTGCAGCACACGCCGTTCTTCTTGAAGGCAAATAGAAGACAGCGCATAAAGCATGAAGTGAAAAGGCCCCGAACGGGGCCTTTTCTTTTTTTGCGCAATCCGTTTAGGGCCTGTTAACACTAATCCCGTTGTGCTGCCTGCCATCCGGTATAGGTGGCTATAAATGCCTCCCTGCCTTCAGTGAGAAAACCCTCGAAATTCCATGTCGAGCGGCTCAGTTGGTGGCGGAATTCGGGGCGAAAATGATATGTCTGTACCAGTTCGCGCTTGCCGTTGTCGTAGCACGCCGTGACAGGTTTCCTCATATACTGTGCGCCCTCGAAGGCATCCAGGCGCGACCACAGATAGGACGGGAAGGTATAAATCAGCCCTTCGACCACGCCGCCCTGCCCCTTTACCAGCCCTGGATAGGCCTCGCCGCGCACGCACAGGCAGCGGTAATTCCTGACCCTGCCGGGGACAACAGCGCGGGGAGTCATGCCGCAGACTTTCTCGAAAATCTCCGGGCACATCAATGTGCCGTATGCGAATAATTTAGCCATATCGCGTTCACCCTATGCATGCCGCATTGGTAATCAAACACATATGTTGAAGCGCCCATAAGGACTGGCGGGGATTGCCATGCTTTGGGAAATAGAACATTCTCAGTCGCTTGTTCCAATGATGAGCCTGCCATATAGCAAGGAAAGGGGGGCCTGCTACATAACAGGCCATACGCTGAAAATGCGAGGTGTGGGTATGCAGGCACGGTTTTATGTTATTGGTACGGGCGCCTTGCTCATGTCATTGGGCACGCTGACTGAAGCTTCAGAATCCCTGGGTAACGAAAGAAATGGCCGAGAAATTTACCAAATGGGTAAGGGCGACATCCCGGCCTGTGCCGGTTGCCACGCGGAGGATGGGCTTGGCCTGGAAGACATGGGAACCCCTCGCCTGGCCTATCAGGTGGACACCTACATCCTCAAACAGCTGACCGACTTTGCCAGCGACAAGCGCCAGGATAATACGCAGTCGGTGATGAACGATATTGCCAAATCGCTGAGCAAGCAGGATCGCCGGGACGTTGCTACTTACGTGCATTCGTTGAAGACGCCGTTTATCGGTTCCGATCTGGAAACATTGCGCGCCGATGGCGTTGATGTCGGAAAACCCTACCAGGGCAAGATGATTGCTGAATATGGAGCGCCGGAGCGTGGTATCCCCGCCTGCCAGAGCTGCCATGATTTCCATGGACGCAGTGCTGGTCGCATGTATCCGGCCCTCAGCGGACAGCGCTACACCTATCTGAAGCATGAACTGGAGGCCTTTCGTCTGGGGGCAACAACCTCCTCTGCAAAAGACCCGATGGCACGCGATAATGACTATCATGGGCAGATGCGCTCCGTTGCCGCAAGATTGAGCGATGAGGATATTGCCAACGTGGCAGCCTTTCTCACGGTTTCCAGCCCTGTCAGCCCCGGTAATCCACGCTCCCCGCTTCGCGACTAAGGCGGAGAATAGTCCATCCCTAAAGTAAAAAGCCCCGCTGATGTGGGGCTTTTTATCATGCTAATCTGATAATGATCTATGCCATCAATGATCTTCCGGCTCTTTGCTCAAGGTCTTGCGGCCGGAGATCATGGCCGAGACCAGCGAACCCCCTTCCGTGATTTCGGCACGGGCCACGGCAAAAATATGCAGCAGGATCAGGAACATCAGGAAATAGGAGGTGTAGATATGCACCTCGCCGAACGGCTCCTTGAATGAACCCAGCACTTTCATCTTCGCTGCATCGACAAAGGTTTTGTCGTATGGCTTCAGCGTGGCTGGATCAACACCCTCGGCAGCCACAAATTCAGCGGCGATAGAGCCAAATGGCGGATAGTAGATATCGGTGCCGGCGCGAATCAGGCCGGTCGCTGCCATGACCAGCAGTGAAGCCATGAGCACAGCCACAGCAAGGCGTCCGAGCGGGTTGTGCCCGAGATATTGCTTCGGCTCGCCTGCCTTGATGCTGGCCAGATAGCCCTTCACCTCAGTCCCGAAGCCCTTGCCGGGAAGCATGCTGCCCCAGCGGGCAAAACGGTTGCCCAGGAAGGCCCAGACGACACGCACAGCCAGATTGAGGACAAACACATAGCCAATCAGCACATGAATGGTTTTCAGGGCAATCTTTGCATCAAGGCTTTCGATGCCCATGTCCTTTTTGAACAGCATCATCAGTCCCATAAAAATAAGCAGCAGCACAGTGGTGAAATTCACCCAGTGAAAAATACGCGTCGGCGCGTCCCATACCTTGTATTCCTTCAACATGGCAAACTCCCTTAATCGAATTCAAAAACATCGCCTGAACCGGCTAATCACTGTACTTTGTTTATCTTAGCCCAAAATGAAGCATCAGGGCACAAATATCGCTCCCGGCAATCTATTCACTGACCTTTTTGCGCAGAGACTTTACCTGGCCACGGATACTCTTGGCCTCCAAGCGCCGTTTTTTCGAGGCCAGAGTCTTGCGTGTCGGCCTTCTCTTCTTCTGAACAACCATGGCAGCACGGATCAACTCCTGCAGTCGGCTCAAGGCATCCGCCCGGTTCTTCTCCTGACTGCGGTGCTGCTGGGCCTTGATGATGATAATGCCATCGGAGCTGATGCGCTGATCGCGCCATTGTAGCAACCTCTCTTTGTATTCATCCGGCAGCGAGGATGCCCGGATATCGAAGCGCAGGTGGATGGCACTGGATACCTTGTTCACATTCTGTCCGCCGGCGCCCTGCGCACGGATGGCCTGCATGTCGATTTCCTCGTCGGGAATGGCGACCTGCCCTGAAATCTCCAGCATCAGTTTATTTCCGGCATTGGTTTATCTCCAATCTCAATCGGCCTCGAACTCCCTGAGCGAATAACGCTCCCTGGCAGTGATTTCCTTGTAGCTGAAACGGGCCGCTTTCTGCATATAGACCACTTCGCCAAGCCAGCGTTCCTCATCTTCGATCTGTTCCTGACCAACCGCCCTGCTCCACACACCCTTCTTCTGATTGCCGGGTTCGCCGTAGCAGAAGCCTGGCAGCCAGCGGTAGCCCCGTTCACGCAACACATCCTTCTTCTCAAAGGGGGCATACTCGGCGAAGAATCGACGGCTCGTGTCCCGGGCTGAGGTAAGCAGTGCAACCATCGCCTTCTTGTCCGATACGGGCAGCGGCTTGGTCAGCAGGTGTAAGGTGGCCTGCGCATCATTCACAGCCCTGTGCCCGTCAAAGAAATAACCGAGCCGGTAGGCAATGTAATCCAGCTTGAGGCTGGAAACATCCTCATCCGCCCAATTGATATCGAACATGGTGCAGGCCCAGTTGGCCTCGCATGCCATGGGTAAGCGCCGCTCAAGCATCTGGCGGTCGTAGGCGGCATTGTGCGCGATGACGATATCGGCCTTCTGCAGCCATGCGTTGATTTCATCATCATCCAGACGTTGCCCGGCCAGCATGTCATCGCTGATACCGGTGATTTTTTTGATGATGTCCGTAAGCGGCTTGCCCGGATCTTCAAACCCGCCGTAGTTGTGCAGAATACGGTAAACCAGTCCAGTCAGGGCATCGTATTCGAAAGCAACAAAACCAAGTTCGATGATTTTATCACGCAGCGTATCCAGACCGGTTGCCTCAACATCCAGCACCAGCCCGATACGTGCCGTGGCCGGCACCCCCTGCCAGTAGCGCTCAGGGAAATTCAGTCGTTCAATCACCCTGAACTTGTCTGATTTCTTCAGATGCTCAAGTGCTTCGATATCGTTCATTTCACCATCCCGTCAACCTCTGAATCAGAGCAGAACACTGCACCCCAAGGGGGTAAAAAAATAGACGCTAGGAACTCATTGCATACAACAACAACAGGTAGGCACAAAAACCAGTCAGAAGCAGTGCGCCTTCAATGCGGTTGATACGTCCCGGGCCATGGAACCCGTAGGCCACAAGAAACAATACAACCGTAAACGCAAACATTACAGGCATATCGCGGTACAAGGCCTCAACATCAAACGCCTGTGGAGCAATCAGAGCCGGCACACTCAGAACGGCAAGGATATTCATCATATTGGAACCAACCACATTGCCAATCGCGATATCGTGCTCCTTTTTCAATGCGCTTACGATGGATGCCATCAATTCCGGCAGGCTTGTACCGACAGCCACAATGGTCAGCCCGATCACCAGATCACTTACACCAAATTCATGCGCGATATTCACAGCTCCCCAAACAACAAGCCGGGAACTCGCGATAAGAAGCGCCAAACCTACAACAAACCATACAACAGATTTCTGTATGGACTGGCTGGCCGGAAGCGCTTCGGAAAATTCATCTTGCAAAGCATCCTTCCGTTCGCGAAACCCCAGGAGAGAAAGCCACCACAACAGCATCACCAGCCCACATATCAGCACCAGACCATCGAGACGGCTGAGCTCCCCATCGAGCATGAGACCCAAAGCCAGAAGCATGACAAGAAACAGAATGGGAATTTCACGTCTGATGATCTGTGAATGGACAGAAAGTGGTACGACCAGTGCTGTAAGGCCTAGAACCAGACCAATATTGGCGATGTTGGAACCGATCGCATTACCAATAGCCAAACCGGGGGTGCCATCCATTGCCGCCAGAATGGCAACCACAATCTCGGGAGATGACGTACCAAGGCTGACAATGGTCAGGCCGATAATCATCGGAGGAACACCAAGTATGCTTGCAATGCAAGATGCCGCATCCACAAAGCGATCCGCCGACCAGGCCAGCAACAGAAAACCGATGACAACGGCGAGGCAGAAAAGAATCATGCAGACTTGCGCATATAGATAGTAAAATCGTTCTCCAGATAATCGGTACGACAACGGCAATCGGGGCTGATTTCACGGCAGAACGCCAGCATCTCTTCAGGCTCGAAAGCCACCAGATCGTGCAGTTCCGGCATATTCCGGCAGCTTGCGTTGAGCATATTGAAGGCAAGGCCATGACGACACAACTCGTACATCCGCGCAATTACCCGCCGGGCATATTCCCCACCGTCATTCAGTTGCCAGTTCAGCGTGCCGGATAGCACCAGCCAATCGAAGGACGCGGGCGCAAACTCAAAATCGAACAATTCACCGCACAGCAGGACTGCTTTGGGGTGCATTTTTTCTGCTGCGCTTATCATCTCCGGCGACAGATCCAGTCCGGTGTAAACCACCGGAATATTGTGGCCCAGCAGCCAGCTTTGCAGATCGGCAAAGCCGCAACCGACATCGAGCAAGGAATCCCCGGCGGCAATACCGATTTCACTGATCACCTTGAAACGGATTTTCTGCAGGCCACGTGAAGTCCAGAACAGGGCATGCGGAGAATAACCATGCAGGGCAATGCTTCCGTGGTGCCTTTCAATCAGGAACTGCCTTTGCTCTGCATCCATAGATGCCGCATCTTACAGCAATGAATATTCCCTGCATGTTGAAACATGCAGCAAACAGGGCCACGCTATGACAGGCAGCAGCTATTCGTGTTTCATAAGGATGGAGATATGGACAGATTTCTACAGGCAGCTATCGAGGAAGCGAAAAAGGGTCTGGCCGAGGGTGGTATTCCCATCGGCTCGGTACTGGTGATCGACGGGAAAATCGTCGGGCGCGGCCACAACCGTCGGGTGCAGAAAGGCAGCCCCGTACTGCATGCGGAAATGGACTGTCTGGAAAATGCCGGTCGCCTGAAGGCCACCGATTATCAAAAGGCCACCCTGTACTCAACCCTGTCCCCCTGCGATATGTGCAGCGGTGCAGCCCTGCTCTACGGTATCCCCAGGGTGGTCTTGGGTGAGAACCGCACCTTCAAGGGCCCTGAGGAGTATGTGCGCTCACGCGGCGTGGAGGTGGTGAATGCAGACAGCGAGGAGTGCTACCGGCTGATGCAGGACTTTATCGCCAACAGTCCCGAGTTGTGGAACGAGGATATCGGCGAATAGTCAGACCGGCGAAAACTTATCGTCGCATATGGATGGTGAAATCATTTTTCAGATAGGCGTCGTGCAGGGTGGCGTCCGGACACAGGCCACGGCACCAGGCCAGCATCTCCTCCGGCTGATGACTTTGCAGATCGTGCGCATTGAGATGCCGTGCATCAAGCAGATTAAAAGCCACCCCCTTGCGGCATAGCGCGAACATGCGCTTAATCACCCTGCGGGCATATTTACCCTTATCACCCAACTGTTCGTTCAGGGCGCCGGAAAGAATCACCCAGTCGAAGCTTTGCTCCGCGAAATCCATGTCGAACAGATCGCCACATAAAAATTCGGCGTCGGGATGTCGCTTTTCCGCCTCAGCCAACAAGTCCGGCGAAAGATCGATACCGGTGTATTTCAATTCCCCGCCCTGCCGCTCGAACCACCTTTTGAAATCCCCGAAACCGCAACCCACATCCAGCAGCGCATCACCGCTTTTGATGCCGATGCCGGCCAGCACCTCAAAGCGAAGCTCCTGAATCTCCCGCGAACTCCAGTACAGGGCATTGGGATGGTAGCCATGCCTTAGCAGGCTATCCCGATGCCGATCCACAATCCGCTTGCGCTGCTCTTTTTTCACAATGAGAAATTACCACGAAAGCATCATGAAAAGCCAACCGTAAACACGACTCTAGCTTAAGCCACCTTTCGCAAACCCACTCCGAAATACCCAAGGACTGCGCCCATGGGGATGGTGAACCAGCCCATGGCAACCAGACTCATACCTCCGAGAAACAGGCCACCGAAAGCATTGGTTTGCAGCGAGTTGGGAGCCGCATTCCAGTTTTCCAACAGTGCATAGCCATTGAAGAAAAACAACACGCTGGCAAGAAAGTGACCGACAACTGCGGCCAAGGCACCTGCCAGAATGCCGCGTAGCCGGGAGGCTTGCTGGCGTCGTGCCACCAGCCACCACCAGGCATTGTAACCCGAAACAAATCCTGCGATGCAGGAGGAAACGAGTAGCAGGACGGCCCCGGGGTCGTGCTTACCAATGGTCACCGTCCATGCAGCCAACAGGCCAGCCAATGAGCAGGCAGCACCCATATTCAGGGATTCCATGATGGAGCGTGGCATGGTGAATTATTGCCCGCTTATCGCTTTATCGGCAAGCGACAGAGGAAACCTGTACCTTTTGCATCCGGAAACATCCGCCCTACTTCAGTACCTTGAAGTTACCATGCACGATCCACTGCCATCCACTGTCCGTTTCCAGAAAAACACTGATCCTTGGGCTCGGCTTGGTTGACAGTCGCTCACCATCAATCGTTTCCGCGACGGAAACAAAATAAGTCGCAATAATTACGGGGCCGGTCTGCGTAACTGTAAAATCACTCAGCGTATAATCCCCCAAGCGCAGCCCCTCAATGAGTTTGATCTCCTGCGCACGCGTTCGGGGACCGTCCTGATGCATGGACTGGAAACCCTGAGCAGTATATTTTTCAATGGCCGCAACATTCCCGGACTTCATATCAGACCAGACCTGCTGAACAAGCTTTTCGCCCTGTGCAAGGGTCGCCGCCGAATCCGATTCGGCCAGGGCAAGTGGGGCAAAACCCACCAGGGAAAAAACAAGAACAAGCACTATTTGCATGATTTTCATAGCAAACCTCCAGGCTGCAGATAGCAAACCTATAATCATGTTATATACCATGATTGCTTTGCCCGCTCAGAAGCATCGCGTGCTTGATCACCCCCTGACACACAAGTTTCCATTCTTTCCCTTTTACTAATCGGGACACCTTGCTTAGGCTCGATTGATGAGCCAGAACCAACCCAACAACCCGCTGCACGGGGTTACCCTTGAGAAGATCGTGACCGAGCTGGTGGAGCATTACGGCTGGGGCGAACTTGGCATCTATGTGCGCATCAAATGCTTCAATACCAATCCGTCGGTGAAATCCAGCCTGACCTTCCTGCGTAAAAATGAATGGGCGAGAACCAAGGTGGAAAACCTGTATCTCGACATGCTGCATGAAAAGGCACGCGACAAGAGTTCGCCCTGGCCGGGCCGGCGTTAGCCTAGCCCATGAAGGAGGCAGACAAGCCCATGCATAATCAAACCCTTTGCGTTCACAGCGGCACATACCACGATGAACAGACAGGCGGCGTGAACACGCCGATTTTCACCTCTTCCTCATTCGGATATCTGGACCGCGATGACATCGCCTATCCCCGTTACTTCAACACACCCAACCAGCAGGCCGTGGTGCGCAAGCTGTGCAGTCTGGAGGGGGCTGAGGATGGAGTGCTGCTCAGTTCGGGCATGGCTGCCATCAGCAGCAGTGTGCTGGCCTTTGCCGGAGCCGGTGATCATGTTGTGCTTCTCTCCGAGTTGTACGGCGGCACGCACGGCTTTGCCACGGACATGTTCGAGCATCTGGGCATCAGCTACACCTTCGTCGCCACCAGCGCCGGGGCGGTAGCCGAAGCGGTCACACCGGCCACAAAGGTCATTCTCATCGAGTCACCGACCAATCCCCTGCTGGGCATCATCGATATCGCGCGCGTGGCACAGATTGGCCGGGAACACGACATCGTGACCATCATCGACAACACCTTCGCCACACCGTTGAACCAGCAGCCACTGGCGCTCGGCATTGATGTGGTCGTGCATAGCGGCACCAAATATCTTGGCGGACACAGCGACCTGTGCTGTGGTGTGGCCCTTACCTCATCCCTGAGAGCAGAAAGCATTCGCAACGTCGCTCGCAGTCTTGGGGGAAGCCTGAACGCCAGCTCCTGCTACCTGCTCGAACGCAGCCTGAAAACATTATCCGTGCGAGTCGAACGGCAAACACAGAACGCCGCCCGCATTGCCGGCTGGCTTGCGAAGCTTGATGCAATCCGCAAGGTCAATTATCCCGGTTTGTCCGATTCTCCGGGGCACGCGGTTGCGCAAACCCAAATGAAAGGATTTGGCGCCATGCTGTCCTTCGAGCTTGCTGACAACATCCCGCCGGATACATTTCTGCGCCGTCTGAACCTGATCAGCCCTGCGGTCAGCCTGGGTGGTGTGGAAACCCTGATCTGTTCACCGGCCGAGACCTCGCATGCCGGACTCCCTGCGGAAGAACGGTGCAGAATCGGCATCTCCGATTCGCTCCTGAGGCTTTCGGTTGGCATCGAAAACGCGGATGACCTGATCGCGGACATCGAGCAAGCCTTACAGGGCTAATAGCAGTCACAAACACATCGGCCTTGGCATCGAGGTTGATTCAGCAGGTGAGCATGCCGTCCCGATCGAGCTCGTTAACCGCCTGTGATCAGGCTGTGCATTGCCCCGATGGATACGCAATATATACATTGTCATTAGCTTAAAATTGACAATGGGTCTAAGCTGGTCATAATACCACTCTTCTGTGGGGGGTATGATGGTAAAATCGAAGAAAAATTCTCAAACAAGCCTGCCCGCAGGGCTGGAAAAATGCCCCACCGGTATCCCCGGCATAGATCAGCTTCCGCGCGGTGGACTGCCGCGCGGACGGCCAACCCTGCTGTGCGGTAGCGCCGGCACCAGCCTGACCCGCCATGGAACGTGGAGGAAGTAGGTGTTGAGCAAGAAGCGCACTGAACCGTCTGCAGCAGGCTCAGGCTATCCATATTTGAACAGGCTGCTTCCGTGGCTGGTGCTGGCGGTCGGACTTGGTCTGGTTTACTTTTTACAGCAAGCGGCCTTTCATGCCGAACGTCGGATCCAGCAGCAGAATTTCGATGTGGGCACACGCGAAATCGTGCTGAACATCAAGCAGCGCATGGAAACTTATGAACAAGTTCTGGATGGTACAAAAGGCCTGTTTGTCTCGTCCGAAAGGGTTGAGCGAGATGAATTCCATGCGTATGCCAACAACCTGCTGTTAGAGGAACATCACCCGGGCATTAAAGGCATCGGTTATTCGCTGATCGTCCCGCCGCACGAAAAATCCAGCCATATCGAAGCCATCCGCAAGGAGGGCTTTCCCACATACAACCTATTCCCGGAAGGCAGGCGCGAGCTTTATACCGCCATCATCTATCTTGAGCCGTTTGATCTGCGCAACCGGCGTGCCTTCGGCTATGACATGTATTCGGAGCCGGTGCGTCGTGCGGCCATGCAGCGGGCGCGCGATTCGGATGCAGCGGCCTTGTCCGGCAAGATCACACTGCTACAGGAAATGGATGAGGACGTGCAGGCTGGCGTTCTCATGTATCTGCCGCTGTACCGCAACGGCTTTCCACATCAAAGCCTAGCCGAGCGCCGCGCCAACATCATCGGCTGGGTTTATTCGGCGTTTCGCATGAATGATCTGATGCAAGGCTTACTCGGCAAGCGTCTCCACGATATAGACTTTGAGATATTCGATGGTAAAAGCGCGTCGCCAGAAACGATGATGTACGACAACGATTTACTTGTTCTTGCTCCTCACGATCACGACACAGCCTTATATCACGCGACCGACACCGTCGAAATCGCCGGCCATGTTTGGACCATCCAGCACCATTCGCTGCCGGATTTTGATGCAAATATCGATACCGGGCAAGTCACAGCAATTCGTGTGGTCGGCGTGTTAATGAGTGCGCTGCTGTCACTCTTGGTTTGGCTGCTGGTCGGCGGCCGGATGCGCGCGCTCAATCTGGCACAGGGCATGACTCACGAATTGCGCGACAGCGAAGCTTTGCTCAAGCGTAGCCATGCTCTGCATGAGGAGGCGCAGCAGATCACCCACCTCGGCCACTGGGAGCTTAATCTGATCGACAACAAGCTGACTTGGTCGGATGAAAACTATCGGGTATTCGGGGTAGAGCCAGGCACGGCGAACACCTATGAAACCTTCATGCAGACCATACACCCGGATGACCGTGCGTATGTGGACAGGGAATACACGGGTTCGGTGAAGAACAGGACAACGTATAATATCGAACACCGCCTGCTGATGAAAGACGGCTCCATCAAGTGGGTCAACGAACGAGGCAAGACCTTTTACGATGAGGATGGCAAGCCCTTGCGCTCCATCGGCACAACCATGGATATCACCGAGCGCAAGCAAGCCGAAGCAGTCCTGCAACAGGAGAAGGATTTTTCCGACCGCCTTGTCGAGGCTGCACCGGCTATTATTGTAATCCTCGACAAGAAGGGAAAGATTTTGCGCTTCAACCCTTTCATGGAAAAGCTCACGGGCTATTCGCTGAATGAGGTGAAGGGAAAGGATTGGTTCTCTACCTTCCTTCCCGGAACGGATAGGAAGAAGACCAAAGCTGTGTTGCTGAAGACCATCGGAGATAGCCCTACGGCAGGCCACGTCAATGCCATCGTCACCAAGGGTGGCAAGCAGCGCTTGATTGAGTGGTATGACCGTACCCTGCTGGATAGTAATGGCGACGTGATGGCCCTGATTGCGATTGGCGTGGAAGTAACCGAACGGGTAAACATTGAGGAGGCTGTTCGTGCGTCGCGCGATCTGCTGCGCTCGGTGCTGGAAAATATCCCTGTCCGTGTTTTCTGGAAGGATTTGGAGCTGCGCTATCTCGGCTGCAACACGGTCTTTGCCCGGGATGCCGGCATGAAGTCTCCGAAAGAGCTCTACGGTAAGGATGATTACCAGATGGGCTGGAAGGATCAGGCCGAGTTGTACCGCGCCAAGGACAAGGCCGTGATGGAGTCAGGCAAAGCGAAAATCGGCTTTGAGGAACCGCAGACCACGCCGGATGGCAAAACCATCTGGCTGCGCACCTCCAAGGTGCCGTTACGCTTGGCGTCGGGAGAGGTCAGTGGCTTGCTGGGCATCTACGAGGACATCACCGTCGAGAAACGGGCACAGGACGTGCTTCATCATCTCAACCGGGCGTTGAAAACCCTGAGTACCGTCAATCGCACCCTGGTACATGCGACCAATGAACAAGGATTATGGCAGGGGGTATGCCGGACGGCTGTCGAGGATGGTGGCTACCAGCTCGCCTGGGTCGGCTATGCGCAGCAGGACGAGGCTAAGAGCGTCAAGATGATGGCTTCACATGCGGTGCGGCCGGGCTATGCCGAGAACATCCATGTCAGCTGGGATGATGTGCCGGCAGGACGCGGCCCGACCGGCACAGCAATACGCAGCGGTAAAACGCAATACGTCCAGAACATCGCGGATAATCCGGACATGCAGCCATGGCGGGAAAAAGCGCTCTCCTATGGCTACCAAGCCAGCATTGCGCTGCCCCTGATGGAGAATGGCAAACCCTTCGGAGCCCTGACCATCTATGCTACGGAATCGCATGCCTTCAATATGGACGAGATCGCGCTGCTCGAAGAGATGGCCAGCGATCTCAGCTATGGCATCCACATGCAGCATATCGGCATCGAACGCGACCAGTCCCGTGCCGAGCAACAGCTGACCCTTGAGAAACTGACTACCAGTTTGGAAGAGACCGTGCAGGCGATTGCCACCACCGTGGAAAAGCGCGACCCCTATACGGCCGGACACCAACGGCGCGTGGCCAATCTGGCGGCTGCCATAGCGCAAGAGATGGGCTTACCGGACGAGCAGGTCAAAGGCATCCGTCTTGCCGGCATCATTCACGACCTCGGCAAGATCAACATTCCGGCGGAAATCCTTTCCAAACCCGGCAAGCTTAACGAAATCGAGTACCTACTCATGCAGTCGCACCCGCAATCGGGATACGACATTCTCAAGGGAGTAAGCTTTCCCTGGCCGATCGCCGATATCATCCTGCAGCACCACGAAAGGCAAGATGGCTCGGGCTACCCGCAGGGGCTCAAGGATGAGCAGATTCTGCTCGAAGCAAAAATCATGGCCGTGGCCGATGTGGTGGAAGCGATGTCCTCGCACCGCCCATATCGCGCGGGACTGGGCCTTGAAATGGCAATAGAGGAGATCGAACGCAATCGCGGCAAACTCTATGAGCCAAAGGCCGTGGACGCCTGCCTCAAGCTTTTCCGCGAACGGGATTACAAGCTGCCTCATCACGAGGATGACGCATCGGAAAAGCGCTGAATCGCTCCTGATTCATGTAGAGCCCTTTAAAGCCCATTCCCGCCTGCTTTACCTGCAAGCGCTAACCACTTAAACACATGATCCCAAAGGTTGGCATCTCCACCCCGGAAGCAGAATGCCTTAGAGCAAAGCGAGAATCCTTCGGCACAAGCTCAGGCAGGACTCAAGAGGCAAGCTTGAGGAACATTGCCCTTATTATGGGCAGGCATGCTGCTTTATTAACCATATATCAGCTGTAAAATGGTAAAAACGTTGATAAATGGACTCATTTCATGTGGCAACCTAATTGCTTAATTATATTATGCATCTAGCCTGCCCCGGCTGCCGGAAAGGAAAGTCTGCACGATGTTGACCCTGCCCCGGGTTCGACAGAACAGGCTATTGATGTAGAACGCTTGTGGTACCTGTGATCGCCGATTGATGAAATGAAGCGGCTATACGAACCGCAAAAACTGGATGTATTAGATGACTGAATCTGTAGTAACAAACAACAACGACAAGAGCACGCCGCCGCCGCATGAGTGGCACCAGCTTATCAATCTGAAGCTGGCTGCTCTCGGCCAGTCGACCTGTCACCTGAACGAGGGCGATTATGCCTATCTGGAGATTGCCGATAGCGTACTCAAGCGATACGCACGCTTCAGGCGCCTGTTGTCGGCTTACCGCTGCCCTGCCGATCAGCGCATCCAGAACTTCCTCAATGCCTACCTGAGCGAAAACGGCGTGCATCAACAGGTCGAACTGCCCGGCACAACCCTGATCGTGGATAAACCGGGCATGGCGCGCGAAATGTCGCTGCCGCTGAACGGCAACCATTTTCGCTCCGATCTGGTCGAATCATACCGCCTGCTGCAGGGCGTGCTGCACAATCCCAGGAACGACCGGCGCACCACCAAGGGTGTGTTTCATATCGCTGCCGGCGGCCTTCCGGTGCCTGCCGACAAACTAGAAGTGCCGGTCGCAACGTATAGCGCTTTGCTGAAAGAGGCCCTTAATCCACCCCGCGCCCTGCTTGAATTGCCCGCAACAAGTGAAGAACCGGAGAAGGCGGAGCTTTGGGTATCCCTGCTCCTGCGTCCAACCGTGCGCCCCGGGGTTGAGGGCGTGTTGCCTGCCAAGAGCCTTGAGGTGCGCATGTTTGCCCCGGCAGGACTTGTCTCCAATCTTGATTTTGTCGAATCCATCTTCGGCAACGCCGGCGATCCCTTCCTGCCGGAAAACGATGCGGCGCTGGATATCGAGCGCTGGACCGGCCAGACAGGCTGTATCATTCTCGCCCCGCATCTGGTCGGCCTGAAGAAAAAGGCCCTGGGCTTGCCGCATGTAAATGAGGCCAGCGAACGCCAGCGCCGCGACGGCATGTGCTGGCAGAGTGCAGACGAGCTATACAACGACGGCAATGCATTCAAGCTGGTCTGCCGTGATATGCGCGGTGTCATCGTGACCATTATCGCGGACAACTATTTCGGCTACAGCAAGAAAGAAATCAAATCCCACATCAGCTACTCGGCCAATATCTTCGGCGGTTGCGAGGAAGAGCATGCCGGCGGTGCGCTGGCCTTCCCGCGTTACAATCTCGGCGAGATTTATCTGCCGCGTTCAAGCGATATGGTGGACAGTCATACCTTTGCCGGCTTATGCCATCGGCTTGGCGACAGGATTGAACTACAGCCCGAAGGCTATGCCATCGACAAGCGCTACCCGGAGATCATCTATGTGCCGGAAGATACGCAGATCAATATTCATGACCTGAACGTATGCTGGCAGGGCAAGGACGGCCCGCAGCAGATCAAGCTGCTTGCCAAGCGCACATTCATCTACCCGAGCGGCTTCAGGGTGCACATGGAGCGTCATCCGGATGCGCCGAGCTGGCGCCTGATCGGCACCATCGGCGAAGGGACCTTCTGCCACAAACCGAGCACGGTATCCGGCGGCGGTAAATCAGAAATCTCCAAGTCCATTGCGGGCGCGGTCATTTCGGGCCCAGTGTATGTGGGTAATTTCGAAGAGGATATCGCCCAAGTCAGGGAGCTGTTCGAAAAGGACTACTCCACCCGCTTCCGCAATAAGGGAACGCACGATCCGGACACGCGCAGCCTGTTGAGCAAGGAGCGCAGTCTGGGTTCGGTGATCAAGCTGCTGACCCCCTCGGCCAACGACTATTCGAATGCATACAACCGCTGGCTGGAAAACGTGCCGCAGCACATTCTGGCGCTGGCCTTCATGATCAAGCGTTTTTATCGCACAGCATGGGGCCGCGACTGGGATAAGCACTTCTCCGTGGATAAGGTGAACGGTCATCCTGGGCATGAACTGCGCCATGACGGCCGCAAGCTGATGGCAAGTTATCTGCGCGTCGGCTTCGGTACGGATGGCAGCTGGCGCCTGTTCAAGCTGCGGCAGGATTATATAGCGGCGGACAAATTGCAGATGGAAGATGATATCACCGCATCGACCGTCATTCCGGTGTCGTATGTCAGCGGGCTCAATCCTGATTTCGACCATCCGAGCATCAAGATCACGAATAACTGCGAAACCCGATTATTCCAGCGGCCCGATGAAGCCATCAACCGCGGAGCGGATCTGCAAACGGAATCCGACCTGTCCTCGGGGAATAGTTTTATCTCCAACTTCCAACCCATGCAGCGCGATGATGCACAGGAGATGATCGAGGACGTGGTGCATTTCGAGGAGTTCAGCCCGCCGATGCGAGGCCTGATACGCAATGCCGCAGGTATGGATGAATCGCTGTATTTCGTATCCTCGGCGCACCCAAGACTGGTAAACGGCAAGCCCAGCCTGAATGTGCGCTACCTTCAGGATCGTCCAGACATGGCCGACCCGCGCTCCACCTATCTGGCTGAAATCAGCACGCGTCTAAAGCGCGGGCTTGAACCGGATCAGCCGGTGCACTTTCCCGTCAATGCCGTACTGACCGGACGTCGCAACAATCCACCGGCTCCGGGGGTTCGCTCGCTGGCGGTGTTCAATCCCATCCACTATCAGGAACTTCCCGAGCTGTTCATGGATTTCATCTGCAGCCTGACAGGAAAATCGCCTTCGACCACCGGTGCCGGTTCGGAAGGCGCGCTGACCAAGGGTCCGTTCAATTCGCTTTCGGCCACGTCCGATCTGAACACGGCACTGGTGTCCTTCATCCTGTGCGGCTACGACGGATTCTCCACTGCCGCCGGCCATATCGGCGAACACCGGCGCATCGACCACGATATCAGCATGCTGATACCCGAAATCTGGTGCCGCATGCCGGTGAAGTTCCAGAAACCCGCATACATGATCAAGCAGGGCTATCTGGAAAAGCTGGAAGATTTTGAATACGAGGGTAAAACCGTTCTCGCCAGCCGGCTTGGCTACCGCATGACCGAGCGTTTCGTGCACGATCATTTCGGCAAGATATTCGACAGGCCGATGGCCGTATTCGATGAGGCCATGCTCAAGCCTGAAACCCAGGGCCTGGCGGACTTTGTCGACGGCATCAACAATATCTGCGAAGCGCAACAGCGAGTGGCGCAGGACTACTTTACGGATGGCTCCATCGACGATGCCTGCCCGCCGCTCAAGGCACTGCTGCATATCATGGCCAACGGGACATACGAGGGCATGGGCATCGATGATCCCGCGATCCGTAAGATGTTCACCCGCGACGATCTCCTGCAAAGCGACTGGTACAAAGAGCGGCTGGTCATCAAGCAGGCACGCGATAAACAGCTTTGGCTGCAACACCGGGAATATTTAAGCGGCCAGTTGGTAGAGCTCGACGAGGATGAAGCCGACAGGCAGTTGCATCTGAGCGAGCGCATCATAGAGGCTGATCGTATGATGGCGAAGGTGTCAGGTCAGCAGTATCTGGATCGCCTGCACGGCACGCTGGGTGCCGACTGGATTCATCGCGGACAGTAAGCCTGTCTGCAAGGCCATATTGGCGGCGTAATTTCTACTTCTTGCCCTGCGCGCGAAAATTTGCAGACACCTCATTCGCTACCCTGACGGCGATGGCTGCCAATTCCGCTGCATTATGAGATGCCTGTGCAGCTTCAGCCGCAGACTTGGCTGCAATTTCCTCAGCATCATGAGCAACAGCCTTGGCTGCTGCGGCCGCTGCCGCTGCGGCCGCAGCTGCTGATTCCACTGCGGCAGCAGCAGCTTTTGTCGCCGCCTCCACCGACATCTCTGCCGCTAGAATGGCATGCTCACTCGCAGCCGTTTTTGCAGCTTTTGCAGACTGCTTTGTTGCCTCCAGGGCATGTTGAGTTGCCAAAGAAGCCTTTTTCGAAGCCAGCGCTGCCTGATCTGTGAGCTCACGCAGCAGCGCAAGCGATTCACTATATCGCCGATTCACAATGCGATAACCTTCCCGCAAATTGGCAACCTCGGTTTCCAGCGCAACCAATCTTTTGTACATACCTTGTATATCTTCAGTCATAATTCACCCCCTTCACCAACACGGATATGTTTCCAATATATCCCTATTTCTTACTGTTGCAAAAGAACCATTTTAGTCATCAAGCCGGAGAAGGATGAAACAGGAGTGAAGGCTTCAGACAGAACTGAAGCTGGAAAACAACCAAGAGCCCTCTGAGAGCACCCTTTGCCTATTTGGTCAGCGAGATAAACAGTTCCGGCAGACGCTCCGGCAGACGGTCCACATGGTCGATGATGGTGTACTGACGTCCGAAGATATCGGACACGTATTCATCGGCCTTGGGGTCGAGATTGATGCAGTAGGTATAAATACCGTCGCGATCCAGTTCCTTCAGGGCCTGCCTGGCATCCCGGATCAGTAACTGAGCATCTTCCTCATCAATGTCGGCCGGTTCGCCGTCGGTGAGAATCAACATCAGCTTCTTATCGGCTGGCTGTGCCTTCAGATAATGCGCGGCATGCCGCATCGCCGCACCCATGCGCGTCGAATAGGCGGCCTGCATCGCAGCCAGACGTGCCTTCACCGCATCGTCCCAATCCTCGGAAAAGCCTTTGATATGATGAAAGCGCACATCATGCCGGGTGTTGGAATGGAAGCCTGAGATGGCGAATGGATCGCCTACCTGTTCAATGGCCCAGGCCAGCAGCGATACCGCCTCCTGTGACAGCTCAAGGATGGTCTGACTGCAACCATCCGCCTTTTCGCTCAGCGATTGTGACAGATCAAGCAACAAGGTGACGGCAACACTGCGGCCATCGGTGCGATGGGATAAATTGATACGCGGATCGGGGGGCGCCCCGCCCTTGAAATCAATCAGCGAACGAATCGCCACATCCAGATCCAGTTCCGAGCCCTCTTCCTGATAACGAATACGCACCCTGTCCTGCGGCTTGAGCATTTCCAGCAACTGTTTCAGGCGCTTGGCCAGGCCTCTGTGTTTGGCCAACAGGTCATCAATCTTCGCTGCATCACCGCTTGGGTGAATCGCCTCATAAACGCTGACCCAGTCCGGGCGATAGTGCTGGAAATTATAGTCCCATTCATGGTAATGCCGCAGCGGAGGACCGCTTTGCTCTTCCTCCTGTTGTGACTTCCGCTCGGCATCATCGATTGACTCTTCATCGCCGCTTCCGATATGAATCCAGAGGTGGCGATTGTCATCGCGGTAGTCCACCTTCACGTTGTCGAGATAGATTTTCGGAGAGGCATCGCTTTGCACACGTGTGCGGGCAATGAAGGCGATCGCAAGGGATTCCATGTCCGAACTGGTGGACGCACAGTTTTGCATAGCTGCGAAAAAGCGGCTGACAAACGCATGGATATCCTGATTCTCGTAGACATATTCCGGATCAAGAACCGCTCTGGAAACCATGGCCAGACGCAAATAAATGAGCGACACGCCCTCCTCTTTCAGCCCCTTTTCATCAGGCACTGGATGCAGGGCAAGAAACATCTTGCGCAGGCCCGGATACTTCTGCATGGCCAGATATTCAACGCGACAATCCTCGAACCACTCGATGGCGATGCGCTGGAACGGACTTTTATTGTCGGCAACCAGTTGCTGACCCCAGCGGCGATGCGCCGCCATGTGCGCCAGCGCGGCACGATAGCGATCAATACCTGACAGGCCCCGATCCGGCTCATAAACATCGGGAAGGTGGATGCCCAGCGCGTTGTAATATGGCATAGGCTTACGCAACTCATCGAATGCCAGTGAGTAGGGCACAAAATAGTCATGATCACCCCACAAGCCGCGCATGTAGAAATCAAGCTTGCGCTCATGATCGATGAGCAGCGTACCGTGGCGCTCGCGCTGCATCACCGCATGGGCATCGGCCGAGTGCAGACCAAAATAATCCTCCTGCCGTTCGGGATGCTTCCCGTATGAACGGATGCCGTATTCGACCCAGTTCCTGAGACCCTCCAGAGATAAGGAGGCAAGCAGGCGCGGCGCCTGCTGGAGCAGCGCCGGCAATCCCGGGCTGGGGATGGAAATCTGCTTTCCATGCACCGAGCCGGAAGTTCGCAGCATCATATCCCGTATCACTTCGATATATTGTTTGAACAGTTCGTGGCTCTGCAAACGACGGGACACTGCACCGCTGGTTTGCAGAAATGGCACCACCGCTTCGAAATTGACATGGACGACTATGTCGTGGGCAAACTCACGCAGATCCACCAGCGCCTCTTTACCCACCTGAGCGGCAACAAGCGGAGCCTCTTCCAGATAGGCCAGCAGCGGTTCCGGCCCACGCCCCATTTTTCCGAGGAAGCTGGCATTCTCGATATAGGAATCGATACCCTCGATAGAAAGCAAAGCCCTGGCCTCTTGCATGCGGGCATCAAAAACCCTGTCGACCTCGGCAAAATTGCAGCCCAGCCTCTGCCAATACGTTGCAAACGCCATGCTTCTTTCGCCAGCATCAGCAGCATCCGGACGCATCAATGCCTTATCGCGGGCTGAATATTTTCAGCAATATCATGGAACAGGGCTCGTGCAATCTGACGCATGAGATAAATGTGGGGCTGAAATATTGCCAAGTCAATGTAACGCACTGCCAGGTCAGTGCATATAAAACGGACGCCTGCATTTACGCATTGCCTCAAGACAGTCCGGAATCTCTTGTAATTGTAGCTACTCTGGGTAGTCGATTTTGGCCGATGAAAAGGTTGTTTTACATCCAGTTCTTCTGTGAATAATCGCCGCGCAACAGGCGCTGCATGCTGATCGCTGCAATCTGGCGACCCCACTTGAACTCTTTATACAGCTTGAGGAAAGACCAGATATCGCGCAGCACCTTGATGCGATCCCCCATCGGCAAGGCAGCCAGCGCCTTGGGGAAATCGGCTTCATGCGGCCTGGCAAAGGCAATCTGCAATGGATTCCACTGATCGGTGGTGCGCCGCACCTCGGAGGCGATATTCTGCCGATACACCTCCTGCACAGGGCGATTGCGCAGCATCGCATCCACCACCGATTCGCCGGCAATCGCGCCGGAATGCAGTGCGCAGCTCATGCCCTCGCCTATCATATTGAGAAAGCCGGTTGCCTGACCGGTGATCAAAACCCGACCCTTGCCGAAGACATAGCGGTTAATCAGGGATGGGCCGAAGTTTTCAGCGCAGCCCTCGTGATCATCATCGGCAGGCTTGAGGCGAACCCCGTGTTTCTCTTCAAAATATTTGGCGACATGCAGATGCCGGTCATGAAACTTGTCACCGATCTTGTAACCCACGCCGACAATCTGCCGCCCATCACGGGCATGGCTCCATGTGTAGTGACCCAAATCGGGGTGGAACCAGAAATGGAAATACTCTTCATCCAGCGGGCAATCGATAATCTCGTGAAACTTCTGCCCGACAAAGAACATCGGAATCTGCTTGTGATAATCCGGATACAGTGAGCGCAACACCGGTGATACCGGCCCATCGGCACCGATCAGGTAGCGGGCCTTGAGTTCAAAGGCCTCCCCGCCCCGCTTGCGTGCCGTTACCACGACATGATCCTCAAACTGTGTCTGGGCAAGAAAGGAGGTGTCATCCATCACCTCTGCTCCGCTCTGTTCAATGGCCCAGTGATCGGCATACTTGCGATGCAGATGCGGTGTGGTGCCGCCGAAGAAATCCATCGACATCGATACCATGCTGGGGAAATGAAAGGTCACACCGCGGCAGGCGGTGGGGTCATGCAAGACCTTGCGCGGCAAGGGGCCGAAATTCTCAAGCAGAAAGCGATGCCCGCGCGGCGACAAAATGCCACTGCAAATCTTGTGACGCGGCAGCTGTTGTTTCTCCACAATCACCGTTTCAAGCCCTGCATCCACCAGCCGCTTGGCAGCGGCAGCTGCGGCCAGACTTGCACCAACGATGACGACATCAACACTACGCATCTTTTGTACTGCTCCTGTTCAATTCATATTCAATCAACTCACTCACATGCAGCACCGGTTTGCCGGTCATCTCCGCCAGCAAGGCTTGATCGGCCGGGTTTTCAACAATAATCCGCTGCACACTTCGCCCCTGCATCAGCCATTCAATCTGCTTGCGCACATCAAAGCATTGCAGCCTGACGCTGAGCGAACCTATACCGGTCGGTATGGCCATACGATTAAGATCGAGATTCATGCTGCAGCCTGTGTGCTGCCGCAGGCTTTCGTAATGCCCTACCCGCTTGGCATGATTGCTGTGGAATACACAGGCATCAATGATGTACAGATCATCGACCCGCAAGCCCTGGCGCACGGCAGGGGCACAGCTTAAATCGAAACAGTCGGCAACATAGCCATCACGCACCACCCCGGCCGGCTGCGCCTTCTGTACTTCCTCGCCAATCCAGGCAGTCAGGCCGATCTTTTCAGGGCAAAGTACATCGCAGGCGCCGCACTGGATACAGGCCGGCAGCACTTTGGCCATCGCATCCGCATCCGCACCATGCTGCATCGCTTTGGCATAACCCTGCGCACTGAAGCGAACATCGCGGCGCTGCAGCCACACCGGGCAGGAGAGCAGGCACAGGGAGCAACCATAGCAATCGGAATAGGATTTCATCACAAGGGCTGCATCAGAAAATCACGTCGCGATTCAGGATCATGGCCGGATCGGCCTGCCGTTTGAGCTGCAAATGCTTTTCAACCACGGCATCGCCCAGCGCCCTGCGGATATAGCCTTTCATCATGCCGCCAAAGCGGTAATAGCTGGTCTCAAGTTCGACCCCGACATCGTATATCTCATTCTTGAAAGACTGCAGCCGATCGCGACTGTATTCCACCCCGTTATACATCGGCTCGAACTCGCAACCATAGGCCCAGCCCTCGGCATCGGCCGGAATACTGGAGAGTTCATAATGCGCCCGATGATCGTCGCGCAGGCGAATCCCTACACAATAGAGCGTGTAATACGGGAAATACTTGCGGCATACGGCATTGCCGCGCTCAACGGCCTGCACAAACTTGTCCCTGCTGGTGGCCAGATCGGGAATCACCATATGCCGATCCCCCCAGTGTTTCCATACCGCACGTGAGAAGACGACGGTGCGATCCAGCATCCTGCCATCCTGCATGTGCTGCGCCGGTTGCAGATCGGGAAACAGCTCGCGTTTGCGGCGCAACAGAAACAGCGCCTCTTTCCACTTCCATGGCCGCCATGAAAAACTGACAGCCAGATGCAGAGCGAACATCAATTCGCCATAACCGCGCAGTTTGGGCTTCACCTGCGCCATAAACTCAGCTTCGCGCTCATCCGAATCAAAAGCCACGAGCAGGGTAATGGCCGAATCCATCATGGTGAGAATGCCGGTATAATCGCATGCCTGTGAGGCATCCAGCATCAGCAGGTCTTCGACACATGGCTTGAGGGCAGCATAATAAAAATAATGCATGCGCAGGGGGGTGTAGGGGCGGATGTGCAGGCTCGCCTCGGTAATGATACCAAACTGGCCGTAACCCAGAATGATGCGTTCAAACAGCTCGCTGTTCTCATCATCCGAGCATTCGACAATCTCACCTGTTGGTGTCACCACCTGCAAGGAGATGGCCTGATCGGCACTGCATCCATATTTGGATGAATTCACATCGATGCCGCCCACGCCGAGTGTGCCGCCCACCGATGAACTCAGGTTAAGGGGGGCGGAGATATAGTCCAGACCATCGCGGCGCAGCACTTCGGCCAGAAGATGCCAGAAGATGCCCGCCTGTGTGCGCACTATCAGTGCTTCCCTATCGACATGCAGCACACGGCTCATGCCGGTCATATCCAGCAATATCCCGCCAAAGGCTACCGACTCCCCTTCCGTGGTCAGGCCACCACCGCGAACCGTAACCGGCACGGCAAACATTTGTGCGGCCTTCATCAGGGCGGCGATCTGCTCAGTTGATCTGGCCAGCACCACGCCATGCGGCATACCGTAGGCCAGGCCTCCTGCATCGGTGACATAAATACCGGTATCCGCACGCGCCTCGCGAATCTCAATCCCCTGCTCTCTCAGCGAGCGCACAAACTCAGCCCACTGTTCGCCCTGCCAGCGTGACGGATTGGTCTGCTGCCGGGGTATACCGATCAAGGCATCTGCCGCAACCGGATCGGCGGGCAGGCTGCTGCATGTTGTATGTTCAGATAAGCTCAAATGATTCCCCGGCGACAGTGTTGTCGGCAAGCAGACGCTACAGCCGCGACAGGGGAAGGTTAAGGATTACATCCCGGGGAAATTACCTGATGGCAACTTGCGGATTTGGCAGGGCTTCGATGCGCTCTGATTGCCCCGTCTGATACGCAATATACACATTGTCATTCGCATTAAATTGACAATGGGTCTATGCTGGTCATAACACCACTCTTCTGTGGGGGGGGGTATGATGGTCAAGTCGAAGAAAACTTCTCAAACAGGCCTGCGCGCAGGCCTGAAAAAGAGTCCGACCGGCATCGCAGGCCTGGATCAGATTACCGACGGCGGCCTGCCGCAGGGGCGGCCGACGCTGGTGTGCGGCGGCACAGGCTGCGGCAAGACGCTGCTCGCCATGGAATTTCTGGTGCACGGTGCAACCGAGTTCAACGAACCGGGCGTGTTTATGTCGTTTGAAGAGACCGTCCGGGATCTCACCGAGAACGTCGTCTCGCTGGGTTTCGACCTGCAGGAGATGATCGCGCGCAAACAGCTCGTGCTGGATTATGTCTATGTCGAGCGCAGTGAAATCGAAGAGAGTGGCGAATACGATCTGGAAGGCTTGTTCATCCGCCTGGGGGCGGCCATTGATGCCATCGGCGCCAGACGCGTCGTGCTCGATACCATCGAAACACTGTTTGCCGGCTTGCCCGATCCGGCCATCCTGCGTGCCGAACTGCGCCGTCTGTTTCGCTGGCTGAAAGACAAGGGCGTGACCGCCGTCATCACCGGCGAACGCGGCGACAAAACCCTGACCCGTCAGGGGCTGGAAGAGTATGTCTCCGACTGCGTGATTGTGCTCGATCATCGCGTCAGCGAGCAGACCTCATCGCGGCGCCTGCGCGTGGTCAAGTATCGCGGCTCGACCCACGGCACCAACGAGTACCCGTTCCTGATTGATGCAGACGGCATTTCGGTGCTACCGGTCACGGCACTGGGTCTGAAGCACAAAGTCTCCGCTGAACGTGTTTCCAGCGGCGTTCCACGACTCGATGCGATGCTGGGTGGCAAGGGCTATTACCGCGGCAGCAGCGTGTTGATCTCCGGGACGGCGGGAACCGGCAAGAGCAGTCTTGCCGCACATTTTGCCAACAATGCCTGCCTTCGCGGCGATCGGGTACTCTATTTTTCCTTCGAGGAGTCTCCCGATCAAATCATACGCAATATGCGTTCTATCGGCCTCGACCTGCAACCATGGATAAAGGCAGGGCTGCTGCAGATTCATGCGCACCGCCCCTCATCTGCGGGGCTGGAAACGCACCTGGCCCTGAAACACCAATTGATCATGCGGTTCAAGCCGCAGGTGGTAATTATGGATCCGTTGAACAGTTTCGTCATCGGGGACAATGCGATCGAAGTCAAATCAATGCTGATGCGGCTGGTGGATTTCCTGAAAACGCAACAGATTACCGGCCTGTTCACCAATCTGGCTCAGGGTGGCGGCCCGGTCGAGCAAACCGAGGTTGCCATTTCCTCCCTGATCGACACCTGGCTGTTGCTGCGCGATATCGACAGCGGCGGCGAACGCAATCGCTGCCTCTCCATACTGAAATCGCGCGGCATGGCGCACTCGAACCAGATACGCGAGTTCCTGTTGACCGATCAAGGCGTGGAATTGCGCGATGTCTATGTCGGACCGGAGGGTGTTCTGACCGGCTCAGCAAGGCTGACCAAGGAAGCTGAAAACCAGGCCACGCTGTTAATACGCGACCAAGAAGTGGAGCTGCGGCAGATAGAGCTGGAACGCAAGCGCACGACGCTGGAGGCGCAGATCGCCATGCTGCGCGCCGAGTTTGCGGTACAGGAGGTCGCCTCGCAAAAAGTCATCGGCCAGGAAACAGCCGAGAAAGCGAAACTCGCACAGGGACGGGTGGATATGGGCGTAAGCCGCAAGGTGGATGCCAAGCCGAACAAGGGTAAAGGCGCCTCGAAATGAAAGAGAAGCAAGCACCGGACAAGGTGGCATCGAAGCACTTCATCCTGAAACTCTACATTGCCGGACAGTCGCCGAAATCAATCAACGCCATTGCCAACATCAAAACAATCTGCGAAGAAAACCTGCACGGGCGCTATGAGCTGGAGGTGATCGACCTCTACGAGCGGCCGCAACTGGCACAGGGTGACCAGATCATCGCCCTGCCGACACTGATACGAAAACTTCCACCCCCGCTACGCCGCATCATCGGCGATTTATCGGACACAGGGCGCGTGCTGGTGGGTCTGGATATACAAAAAGTGTAATGCCGGACAAAACCACTCCCCTTCAGCAACTCACTGCAGAAAACGATGAGCTGCGCGCCCGGCTGAGTGAAGCCGAAGAGACATTGCGCGCCATTCGCGGCTGTGAAGCGGACGCCCTTGTGCTGTCCAGATCGGAAGGCGATTACATCCACACACTGAAAGGCGGCCTGGAGCCCTACCGCGTCATGGTCGAGTCCATGAACGAGGGGGCTGTCACGCTGGCGGTGGATGGCACCATCCTCTACTGCAACGGCCATTTTGCCGATTGGGTCAAGATGCCACCCGGGAAGATCGTCGGAACATCACTGAAGGACATGCTCCCCGAGCAGGACCGGGAGGGGTTCGATGCGATGCTTGCCCAGGGTGCGAAAGGGGAGAGCCGGGGGCCGCTGACGCTGCAGACAACCGACGGCACGCAGACACCCGTCCTATTCTCCATGTGCCCCCTGCCGCAAGGCGAAGGTAAGATAATCTCCGTCATCATCGCCGACCTGAGCGAGGTGGTTGCTGCCGCCGAGGCGCGTTCACGGCTGGCGCTTATCGTCGAGTCGTCCGACGATGCCATCGTCTCGACCACGCTCGACGGCATCGTGGAAAGCTGGAATAAGGCCGCCGAGCTGTTGTACGGATATGCCGCAGGGGAGGCGATCGGGCGTAGCATCGAGTCCCTTATTGTTCCACCCGAGCGCATCAATGAAGTGACTCACGAATTCGAGGCTCTCCGGCGGAGGGAGTGCACACTGTTCGTAGACTCCATGCGGCAGCGCAAGGATGGAACTCAGGTCGATGTGTCGGTAAAAGCGTGTCCCATCTTTGATGTTGCTGGCAAGATCATCGGCGCTTCCATCAACTCGCGGGATATAACGGGGCGCAAGCAAATAGAAATTGACCTGCGTGAAAGCGAACAAGCCTACCGTACCCTGTCCCAGAACCTGCCCGGCATGGTCTACCGGGTGTTCATTCGCGAAGGTGGGCGGATGCAGTTTTTTAATGAAATGCCCACTCAATTGACAGGCTATGCAGCGGATGAACTGATAGTCGGCACGGTATGCTCGATCGAGCCGCTAATCCTGGACGAGGATCGCCCCGGCGTGGTGGCGGAGGTCAAGCGCGCGATTGCAAGGCAGTGCGCCTTCGCGGTGGAATACCGGCTGGAGCACAAGGATGGCGGCTTACGCTGGATGCAAGAACATGGCATGCCCGTTTACGGAACGGACGACGCGCCACTTTATATTGATGGCGTGATATTTGATGTCACAGAGAACAAGCAGGGCGAAATAGAACGCAAGATTGCCGAACTGACGCTACAGAAAAGTGAAAAGCGCCTTATTGAAGCCATGGCAATAGCCAGAATAGGTTACTGGGAATATGAATTTGCCACGGATGAATTCATCTTTAATGACCAATATTATTCACTGCACAAGATTACTGCAGAGGAAGCAGGCGGCTATCGAATGTCCTCTACAGATTTTGCCCGTCATTACGTCTATCCTGAAGACGCGCCCGAAGTTGGTAAACATGTTCGACTGGCTTTCGAAACTCTGGATCCGGATTATTTTGCCATAACCGAGACCCGCATATTAAGCGGGAAGGGCGAAATCATCTGGGTGGAAGTTCGTTTCAGGATCGAGAAGGACTTGCAGGGCAACACAATTAAGATGGTGGGGGTCAATCAGGACATCACCATGCGCAAAGATGCGGAAGAGGTACTGCACCGCACTAACCGCACCCTGTGGACACTCTCTGCGGGCAATCTGGCGCTGTTGCGGGCAGAGAACGAGGAGGAGTTGCTGCAGTCGCTAACCAGCGTGATTGTGAAACACGCCGGCTACATCCTGGCGGTGGTCGATTATGCCGACAACAACCCTCAAAAGAGTATCACCCCCATAGCATGGTCGGGCTTTGAAGACAGGTATTTCTTGGCGGAGCACCTGAGCTGGGCCGACACGGAACAGGGGCAGTTGCCTGTTTCAAGGGCGATACGTAGCGGCACAATGCAGATTTGTCATGACATCACCGCCGACCCGTCATTTAAGCCCTGGCGGAGGCCATACAGGCACACGACTACCGGGCGAATATCGCATTCCCACTGCGCGACGGTGGCAAAACTTTCGGTGCCCTGAGCATCTATTCGTCCGATGTAAATGCCTTCGGCGAGGATGAAGTCCCGATGCTGGAAGAGTTGGCCAACGATCTAGCCTACGGCATTATCACCCTGCGCAATGGTGTCAAGCAGGAACAGCACGCAGCTATTCTGCGACAGAGCCTGGAACAATCTATTCAGACGATCGCGACGACCGTGGAGGCGCGCGACCCATACACCGCCGGCCATCAACGGCGCGTCGCCCTTCTGGCCGTGGCCATTGCGCAGGAGATGGGCTTGCCAGAGGAGAAGATCAAGGGTATCCACCTTGCCGGCATCATTCACGATCTGGGAAAGATCACGATTCCTGCCGAAATCCTTTCCAAACCAGGTAATCTCACCGACATCCAGTACATGCTCATTCAGTCTCACCCGCAGTCGGGATACGATATTATGAAGAATGTGGTGTTTCCTTGGCCGATTGCGGACATCATCTTGCAACACCACGAAAAGCTGGACGGTTCGGGCTACCCGCAAGGCCTCAAGGATGAGCAGATTCTGCTCGAAGCCAAAATCATAGGTGTGGCCGATGTGGTGGAAGCGATGTCCTCGCATCGGCCTTATCGCGCGTCACGGGGCATTGATCTGGCACTGGCAGAGATCGAAGGAAAGCGTGGCAAACTTTATGCGCCGGATGTTGTGGATGCCTGCCTGAAGCTCTTCCGCGAGAAGAATTACAAGCTGGAAAGTACAAGCGAATTCCAAGCCTGAATGAGATAGCTTCGCCATCGCTGAAACAAAATCCACTCACCCGAATGGCAAGCCCTTCGCCGCAATACGATTACTTGGTCAGTGAAATAAACAGCTCGGGCAGACGTTCCGGCAGACGGTCCACATGATCGATGATGGTGTACTGACGTCCGAAGATGTCGGATACGTATTCATCGGCCTTGGGATCGAGGTTGATGCAATAGGAGTAGATGCCTTCGCGATCCAGCTCATTCACGGCCATGCGTGCATCCTGAATCAGCAACTGCGGATCATGCGTATCGATATCGGCGGGCTCGCCATCGGTGACAATCAGCAGCAGTTTCTTATCGGCCTGCTGCGCCTTCAGATAATGGCCGGCATGGCGCATGGCACCACCCATACGGGTGGAAAAACCGGCTTCCATGGCCGACAGACGCGATTTCACGTCGTCGCCCCACGCCTCGCCAAAACCTTTGATATGATAGAAACGCACATCATGGCGGGTGTTGGAATGGAAACCGACGATGGCAAAGGGATCGCCCACCTGCTGAATAGCCCAGGCCAGCAGCGATACAGCTTCCTGACTTAATTCCAGAATCGTCTGGTTGCAGCCCTGCGCCCTCTCGCTGAGTGACTGCGACAGATCGAGCAACAGGGTCACGGCCACATTCCGGCCATCGGTGCGGTGCGACATATTGATGCGCGGATCGGGCGCACATCCGCCCTTGAAATCAATCAACGAGCGAATGGCCACATCCAGATCAAGCTCGGAACCCTCTTCCTGATAACGGATGCGCACCTTGTCCTGCGGCTTGAGCATATCGAGCATGGCCTTCAGGCGCTTGGCCAGACCGCTGTGCTTGGCCAGCAGGTTATCAATCTTCGAGGAATTACCGCGCGGGTGAATGGCCTCATAAACACTGACCCAATCCGGACGGTAGTTCTGTGAATTGTAGTCCCACTCATCGTAATGGCGCGGTGGAAGACCCGTACTTTCTTCGTCTTCCTCCTCTTTGCGCTTCTGGTCGTACGACTCATCTTCGTCGCTATTCTCGATAAAAATCCACAGATGGCGGTTATCGTCTCGATAATCGACTTCCGTGTTCTCGAAAAAGGTATTCGGTGAGGCATCGGTCTGCCTGCGGGTACGGGCGATAAACAACAGAGCCAAAGAGGCCATTGCGGCGCTGGTGGACTCTCCCTTCTCCATTTCGGCAAAGAAACGGCCGACAAACTCGCGAACATCTGCATTCTCATAGGCATAGTCCGGATCGAGAATCGCTCTGGAAACCATGGCGAGACGCAGATTGATCAAGGAGGTGTCCTCTCGTTGCAGATCCGCTTCATCGGGAATCGGATGCAGGGCAAGGAACAGCTTGCGCAGGCCCGGGTACCTCTGCATAGCCAGATATTCAACGCGCGAATCCTCGAAGGTTTCAACCCCGATGCGCTGGAACGGGCTCCAGTTATCCACGATCATCTTCTGGCTCCAGCGGCGATGCGCCGCCATATGGGCCAGTGTTGCGCGATAGCGATCAATGCCTTTGACACCCCGCTCATCATCGTAGACATCAGGCAGACGAATGCCGATATCATCGAAATACGGCATCGGTTTACGCAATTCATCGAAGGCCAGTGAATACGGGATCAGATGCTCATGATCATTCCACAGACTGCGCATATAGCTATCGAGCTTGCGCTCATTATCCACCATCAGAGTACCATGCCGTTCGCGCTGCATGACAGCCACGGCATCCGCCGACTGCAGGGTGAAATAATCCACCTGGCGATCGGGATGGTCGTTGTAATAATTGATACCGTACTCAACCCAGTTCTTGAAACCTTCCAGCGGCAAGGCTGTCAGCAGGCGTGGTGCCTGTTTGAGCAGATCGGTCAGACCGGGGCTCGGGAAGGTTGTGTGGTGGCCATGTACTGAACCGGAGGTGCGCTCCATCATGTCGCGGATAATCTCGATGTACTGCTTGAATACCGCATAGCTGTGCAGGCGGCGTGCTACCGCGCCACTGGTTTGCAGAAACGGCACAATGGACTTGAAATTGGTATGCGTGGACAAGTAGTGGGCAAACTCGCGCAACTCCACCAGCGCCTCTTCACCAACCTGCTTTGCAACACCCGGCGCTTCTTCCAGATACACCAGCAGCGGTTCAGGCCCGCGACCCATTTTTCCTATAAAGCGTGCATTTTCGATATAGGAAACGATGCCGTCCTTGGACAACAGCACCTTGGCTTCCTTCATGCAATCGTCGAAGACGGCATCAGCCTGGGCAAAATTACAGCCCAGCTTCTGCCAGTACATCTCCAGCTCCATGTTTCTTGCTTTCATGTCACCCATCGATATCTCCCCGATGTTTGTGCGCAGCCAGGCTCTGAACGTCAGCCTGCATACTTAGGCAAAGGTGGCATCAATCGCGTGATCAAGCGTGTCGCGGATATCCGCATCATCAGTAATCGGGCGAACCAGCGCCATGCGACAGGCAGCCTTTTCTTCAACGCCGCCCTTGATCAGGGCTGCCGCATAGGTCAGCAAACGGGTTGAAATGCCTTCATCCAGACCATGACCCTTGAGGTTGCGTGCAGCACCGCCAATGGCGACAAGCTTGGCAGCCAGTTCGGGAGCAATGCCCGTCTCCTTGGCAACAATGGCGGTTTCCACTTCAGCCGAAGCGTAATCAAACTCGAAAGCAGCAAAACGTTGCTTGGTCGACTGCTTCAAATCCTTCATCAGGCTCTGATAACCCGGGTTGTAGGAAATCACCAGCTGGAAATCCTTGTGTGCATGAATCAACTCGCCCTTTTTATCCAAAGGGAGGGTGCGACGATGGTCGGTCAGCGGATGGATCACCACGGTGGTGTCCTGCCTGGCTTCAACGATTTCATCGAGATAGCAGATTGCGCCGATACGGGCGGCTGTGGTCAAAGGACCATCCAGCCAGCGGGTTCCGTTGGCATCGAGCAGGTAACGACCCACAAGATCGGATGCGGTCATATCCTCGTTACAGGCCACAGTGATAATCGGCTTGCCGAGTTTCCAGGCCATATGCTCGACAAAGCGGGATTTACCGCAGCCTGTCGGGCCCTTGACCATCACCGGCAGGCGCGCCGCATAGGCCGCCTCGTATAGCTCCACCTCATCGCCCTGCGGCTGATAAAAAGGTTCATCAACAATCTTGTACTGGTCCTTGTCGGTCATCATCGCCCTCCGGTTCATATTCAGTGGCTTCACTATATCCGACTTCGGACCAAAGAAAAATCTCTTATTCTTATAGGAACAATCAATTTATCTGATGCCCCATTCCGGCTCAGAAAAGAAGTCGACAGTATGAATTCCATTTCGCTCATCTATAGTTACCCGATGAGTTTCGCTCTGCCCGACAATTATGCTGCGCGCATTCCACTCAATGATGAATTGCACGCGCACCCCTACGAGCCATTAACGCCACCTGAGCGCGTGGTGTCCATCGCCATGCTGGCCGACCAGCAACACAGCGAAGCAGAAGCATCCCACCTGCAGGCGCTTTGCGGGCATTTCGGCGAACCGGCGCCGACCGACCCAGAGCGCTGGCACATTGACCTCGGGAAGCTGCGGGTGAAGGTCGAGAACCATCAGGAATACACCCGCTACAAGTTTGTCCGCAAACTCGATGTCGCTCCGCTGGAAGATCCCTACGGCGAGTCACCGCTTGCCCTGCTTCCCGAGGGCTGGCTGGCGGCTCTCCCCGGCAAAATGCTGGTGGCAATGGATATCTGCGTCATGCCCTATCCTGAGGGGGCATCGCATCGCGGACTGCTCGATGAATTCAGCCCGCATTTCGACAAAACAACTCTGACGGCCTCACAGGTCGGGCGCAGCGCCAACCTTGCGATGACCGACTTCAGGGTTCGCGAGGATGGCATGACGCGCATGCTGATCTTCTCCAAGGCCAAATTGCCCTCGCAGATCGGCCGCCTCACCCACCGCCTTGTGGCAATGGAGACCTATCGCATGCTGGCTCTGCTCGCGCTGCCGGAGGCAAAGCGCCTTCTCACCGAATTGCCGCAGGCTGATGCCAGACTGACCGAGCTGACACACGCTATTTCCGACGGCGGCGGTGCCGACGACGAAACCTTGATGCACCAGCTCACAACGCTCGCGGCCTTTGTCGAAAAGCTTGTTGCCACACACTACCGGCGCTTCTCCGCCACGCATGCCTATTTCGATTTGGTGTTTAAACGTCTGGACGAGCTTCACGAGCAACAGGTTGAGACTGTTTCTTCCCTGGGCGGCATTCTTGGGCGAAGGCTCGAACCAGCACGAACCACCTGCGATGCTGTGTCACACTGGCTCGATCAACTGGCCAGCCGGGTGGGTAAGACGACCGGCTTGCTGGGCACGCGTATCGATGTGGAGCACGCCAAACAGAATCGGGAAATGTTGTCGGCCATGAACCGGCGTTTCCAGCTGCAACTGCGCCTGCAGCAGGCCGCCGAGCTGCTGTCCATCGCAATCTTCACCTACTACACAGTCAACCTGCTGGACTATGTCGTACAGGAACTGGCCGTGCTTTCAGGTGCTCCGCTCGAATCACTGCTGGTCAAGGCTATTGCAGCCCCGCTACTGGCTCTTTCAGCCTACCTGTTCATCCGCAGACTAAGGTCCAAGCGGGAGATGTGAATCCGGCCGCCTTCCTGCCGGAACCCGCAACGAAAAAGGCCCCCACTTGCGTGGGGGCCTTTTATTGCTTCGGTTTGAAAACCGAGCGCTCGTTTTACTTGTGAGCGCCGATCTTGTCGCGCCAGCCCGGGAAGATCTTGTCTGCATCTTTCGGGAAGGAATCGAATGCGCGGGCAAACTCTTTGTGAGTCTTGGCGAATTCGATCGGGTCGGCACCGGACTTCCAGCACTCATAAGCCTGATCCAGTGATTTACCGCCAGAAGCAGGGCTGTCGATGTGGCCGAAGGAGCCGCCACCGCATGTGTTGATGACGTTGCCATGACCCAGATTCTCGAAGAAGCCTGGCAGACGCAGTGCATTCATACCACCGGAGATGATCGGTGCAGTCGGCTTCATGCCATACCACTTCTGGTTGAAGTAGTGACCCATGCACTCATCACGCTCAAGCATGTAGGCCAGCACAGTTTCCTTGCCATGGCCTTCCATCTTGCCATAACCCATGGTGCCGGTGTGAATACCGGAAGCACCCTGCAAGCGTGAAAGCTTCATGTAGCACAGCGGATCCATACCCATCGGGGACTTGTAGGAGGTCACTGCGCCGTGGCCGGCACGGTGGAAATGCAGGAAGGTGTCCGGGAATGCACGACGTGCAGTGGTCACACCGGCAGGTCCGGTCACAAAGCCGTCGATCAGGAAGGCCACATGCTTCTCATTGCCGTACTTGGCGAATTCGCCGAGGATGTACTCGCCGCGGGCAATGCACTCACCATGGAAATCGGCAGTCGCATTGGCCGAGAACAGCTTGGCATTGCCGGTTTCCTGCTGTGCTTTGTCCATCATTTCCGCAACCTTCGGAATCACCACCTTCATCGGGCAGAACGGCTGATTGGCCTGCGGCTCATCGTTCTTGATGAAGTCGCCACCCAGCCAGAAATCAAGACAAGCCTTGGCAAACGGCTCAGGACGCAGGCCCAGCTTCGGCTTGATGATGGTGCCGGAGATGTAACCGCCATCCACTTCCGGACGACCAAGCACTTTCCACAGATCGGCAATACCGGCACTCGGGCCATCAAACTTCTTGATCATGCACTCAGGCACCATGAAGTCGAGCATACGCAGGCCTTCATGATCGCCCATGCCTTGGTTATTACCCAGAATCAGGGACCACATATGGGAAACATTGTAATGACCGTCGGTCAGGTTCGGATCAAACAGTTCAACCGGGTAAGCGACCTTCATCAAGCCGCCGCCTGTGACGCGGTCGTCACCAAATGCGGTTTCGTCGATGTCATAGACCAGTGCGTCAACGCCACGGGTGAAATCATCGGTTGTGGACACTTCTACGTTTGTACCGGTTGAAGATTCAGCTGCAATGTGCGCTGCCACTTCCAGAAAACCATAGCCCTTGGCAGGTATCAGTTTATAAGCAACAAGCAGGTGCTTTCCGCCTGCGATCAAATCCGCTTCATTCAAGCTGAGATTTGCATAACGATTCGATTGATCCATTTAGAATCCCTCCATTTGATTTTGTGAGTTGCAACCCAAAACTGGCTACCTCTCCTAGCGCGGTCAGACACTATAATGATGTCCAGCCACATTGGGAAGTCTATTTCGGCCTTCCATAATGTAAAATCAAAGCTTATGATGCATTGTATAAATTTTACTTATACGGGGTCTTTATGCACATCACCCTCAAGCAATTGAAGATATTCGAGACCGTTGCCGAGCAGCAAAGCTACACCGAAGCAGCCAAGGTATTGTACCTGACCCAACCTGCAGTTTCCATGCAAATCAAGCAACTCGAAGAGCAAACCGGCCTGCCTTTGTTCGACCGCAGTGGCAAGCAAATCACCCTGACCGTGGCCGGCGAGGAGTTGCGCCATCATGCGCGTCTGGTCCATCAGCAAATCAGGGATGCACAACAGGCCATGGAAGAGATGCGTGGACTCAAACGCGGTCGACTGCATCTGACCATGGCCTCCACGGCCAATTACTTTGCCCCCCGCTTGCTGGCTACCTTCTGTGAGCGCTACCCCGATGTGCAGGTCAGCCTGAAGGTCGCCAACCGCGACGGCCTGCTGCAGGCCCTGGAAGACAACACCACCGATCTTGTCATCATGGGTAAGCCACCAGCCGACATGGCTGTCGAGAGCGAGATGTTCATGGATAACCCTCTGGTCATCATCGCGCCACCTAGCCATGTGCTGACCGGGCAAGGCCGGATTCCACTGAGTGAGCTTGCTGCCCACCCTTTCATCGTCCGCGAACGCGGCTCCGGCACACGGGCTTCCCTTGAGCGCTTTCTTGCCCGTCACGATATTGAACGTCCCCGTGGTATGGAAATGAACTCATCGGAGGCCATCAAGCAGGCCGTAGAGGCAGGGCTCGGCCTTGGCGTCGTTTCTCTGGATACAGTGGAAATGGAATTGGCGCTGAATCGGCTGGTCATTCTCGATGTCGAGGACTTTCCCATCATGCGCCACTGGCGGCTTGTCTACCGGCGCGATAAACGATTCTCTGCCATTGCTCAGGCCTTTCACGATTATGTTGTTGGTGAAGCCAACACCCTTATCCATCCGGAGGCTGTATAGGAACCATCAACCGAGGCAAGGCACGCGGACCGGCTATTTCTCTTTATCCATCCCTGTCGGCAAGGTCTGGCTTAAGGCAACAACAGCCGCAGGCAAGACAAGGAGATTGACCACAGGCAGCAACATCAAGCCCATGGCCGAACCGCCGAAGCCCAGCCAGAAAAAACGCGCCTCGGTTAAGGCCGCCTTGCGACGGGAATAATCCCAGGCACGCCTGGTGGCCGGCACATCAAGCAATTCAAAATTAAGAAAGCGAATGCCGGCATAGCCCCAGATTAACATGGCTGCCACCTGCCCGACCAGCGGCACCCAGATCACGGCCAGTGCCAAAAGACCCATCAGCAGCAGACCCACAAGCGGGCGAACGGCATTGCTCAGGCTGTGCATGACCGGACGCAACCAGCCACCCTCGGGATCAGGCAAGACTCTGCCCAGATGCAGGCCTTCGGCACGCACGGCAAGCACTTCCAGCCAGGGAGCCACGGCAACAGAACCGAGCACTGTAAAACTGACCGCACCGGTAAACAGGGCGAGCAGAACAACTAGGAGCCAGACAAACCAGCTCAATATCTGCCAGTACCAGGCATCGCCAACAGGCAGCCAAAGACCGGCCAGATACTCGGCCAATCCATACACACCGAAGCTCACAGCCAGCATCAGCACAAAAAGCATCAACACGATGCGCCATAGAATACTGCGCAGCACTTGCTCAGTGAGCAGCTTGCTAAAGCCACTGAGCAGGCTTGTTACACCCTTAAACATCCCTAATCTCCCAAACCAAGATCGCACACGACCTGACGCGCCATATCAAGATCGAGCGCATCAACAAAAACGCGCATATCCATGATGTCGGGCAGCGGCATCAGGGCATGCATACCGGCATTATCAACCCGGTAATTAATCCCGAGATCATCCAGCGCATCGCCCAGAGCCTGCAGGCTGATGGCATCGTTTAAGCGGATAAGCATTTGCATGCAGCAAGCCTAACGTGGATATTGCGGTAAAACCATGCAAGGACAACGAAAAACTGCAAACACGGCATGAAGGATGATGCCAATCACAGGCTTTCCATAGAAAATCGCAGCAGCATCCGCCCGGCATGATTTTAATCAAGGAGACCGACATGACCTCAACAAATGAAATGAGCCCCTACAGCCGTAAGATTCTTATACGCATGCTCATCGCTCTGATCCTGTCCGCCATTCTCCTGCTGCTTAATTACGATCTCCTGAGCACTATCTACCTGAGCAATCAGCTGACCCATGTCGGCATCATCATCAATGGCGGCATCTTTGCCCTGTTTATTGCCGGCATGGTCAAGATGGCCCTGGGGCTGGCCTATTACGCGAAAGAGGAACAGGCGCTGCGCACCTTTGTCGAGTGTCTGGATGATGGCAACAATGATCCGGCCGCTGACATTGCCTCCGACAGCGTTATCGCCCGGCGCTACACCACCATGCAGCGCCTGTTCAACCACAACACCCCTATCAACCACAGCGCCATGGCCGCCTCCCTGCTGGCCAGAGAAAGCACTCGCGGCGGCACACCGCGCTTCATCAACAACATCCTGATTCTCGGTGGCGTCTTCGGCACCATCGTATCCCTGTCCATTGCTCTGGTCGGCGCCTCCGACATGCTGCAAAACGCCATCAGCTCCAGCGGCATGGGCATGGTGATTCATGGCATGTCGACGGCACTGGCCACCACCATCACCGCCATCCTGTGCTACATGCTGCACGGCTATTTCTTCAATGCCTTCGGCGATGTACAAACCAACTTTCTCGGCAGTATTGAGGAAGTGACTTCTATCCGGCTGATGCCGATGTTCCAGATCGAGCAGAAAACCATCGACTACCGCATTGCCGATCTGCTCAAGGCCATGGCTGAGATGATTCGCCGCATCGATGATGGCCAAGGCGGTGTATTGAGTATCACCGAACGCCTGGAGGTCTTACTGGACAGGCTGGAGAACGAACACAGCGATGTGAAATCAGATCTGGGTGACATCCGCAAACTGCTGCGCGATGGCTTCCGCCTGCCTGGAGAAGAAATCTCGTGAGCCAGCACTTTACCGACCTGCGACTGAATACACGCAGCGGCAGCAACGAGGAGTCTTTCTGGCCCTCGTTCACCGATATCATGACCGTGGTGGTGATGATCTTTCTCATCGCCATGCTGGTACTGCTACTTAATAACATGGATCTGGTACAGCGCCTGCAAGCCACGCTGGCTGCCGAGCGCGCCGCCAGCGAACAGGTTGCCAGCACATCTTCACAAAACCGCGATCTGCAGGATCAACTGCTACGCACCCAGACACAGGTCGATATGTTGCGCATGCAACTGATGGATATGGGTGAGGAACGTGACCATCTGACTGCTCAACTGGCACAAAGCCAGTCGGATGCGGAACAGTCGCGCAGCGCATTGCAGCAGTCGCAGGATGAACTGGCACAGGAACGCACGAAGCGGGGCAATCTTGAAACGCAACTTGCCCAGACCGCCCAACAGCTGGCCGAACTCGACAACAAACACACCCAACAGCAGGAACGCATTCGCATACTGGAAACGGAGCGGCAACAGGCAAGCAATCAGCTGGCTGCATTGCAGGGCGACTTCGCCACTTTGAAGGTTAAATACGACAAGCTTGTACAGCCGGCACGCAGTGCTCTGGGTAAATATGTCGTCAATGTCCGCATCATGCGTCAGGACGGCGAAATCGAGCGCTTTGTGCAAAGCCCTGAGCAGGATCAGTTTGTCGCCGTCTCTGAGACCGGCATGTACAGCATGCTGGATAAGCTGCATGCCGCTCATCAAGACGATATGTATGTACGCATCATCTTCCCGGATGATTCCGGCCTGTCCTACAGCGAGGCATGGAAAATGACCGAAGCGCTGCTCAGGAAATATGATTACTATTATCGTGAGTAGGGCCTGTTAACATTTATGTTAACAGAGACCCTGACTTGACAGCGGCGGTGACAAATGAACGATTGCGCGCCATGAAGTCAGCAGTCCACCCCTCCCCCACAATCAGTTCAAATATAAGCATCGCCGACAGCACCCTGTCGGACATGCTGCATGCCATGACCCCGGCCGGCGCCGATGATGCCGATCTGTATGTGCAGTATTCCGAAAGCGAATCACTGGCGCTGGAGGAAGGACGTGTGAAACACGTTTCCTCAAGCACGCATCAGGGCATCGGGGCACGCGTTATCAAGGGCGAAGCCTCGGGCCATGCCTATACCGACAGTCTGGAGCCATCCGCCCTGATGGATGCAGCCCGCGCAGCGCGCAGCATTGCCGCCGAATCAGGTTCACGTGCCCCCGTGGCTGTGCATGCAACAGAAAAAAGACATGCCCTTTATCTGCCGCAGAATCCGGCCGCAGCAGCACCGATGCCCGAGCGAAAAGCGCTGCTTGAGCGACTGGACGGCTTTGCCCGCAAACTGGATCCACGCGTCAAACAGGTGTTTGCCAACGTTTCCTCATCCTTTTCCGATATCCGTATCGTGCGCATGGATGGTGCCGAGCTGCACGATGTACGGCCACTGGTACGTCTTAATATCTCTGTAGTCGTCGAGCAGGACGGACGACGCGAAACCGGCTCGGCCGGCGGTGGCGGACGATTCGGCCTGGAGCGCATGCTGGTGGGGGAAGAGCCGGAGCGTCTGGCCCGCGAGGCCGTCCGTCTGGCCCTGCTCAATCTGGATGCGATTGCTGCACCGGCTGGCCCCATGCCTGTGGTACTTGGCCCCGGCTGGCCCGGCATTCTGCTGCATGAGGCCATCGGCCACGGGCTTGAGGGTGATTTCAACCGCAAGGGAACAAGCGCCTTCGCCGGCCGCATAGGCCAGCAGGTGGCAGCGCGTGGCGTCACGGTTGTCGATGACGGCACCATCAGCGAACGACGTGGATCGCTCAACGTCGATGACGAGGGAACGCCCACCGAGCGCACGGTACTGATCGAAGACGGCATCCTCACCGGCTACCTGCAGGACCGGCAGAACGCCCGCCTGATGGGCATGCAGCCCACCGGCAATGGCAGACGCGAATCCTATGCCCACCCTGTGCTGCCGCGCATGACCAACACCTTCATGCTGGCTGGCTCGGATTCTCCCGACGATATCCTGGCCTCACTGAAGCATGGCATTTATGCGGTCAACTTCGGTGGCGGCCAGGTGGATATCACCTCCGGTAAATTTGTCTTCACCACCTCCGAGGCCTATCTGGTCGAGAACGGCAAGATCAAGGCGCCCGTCAAGGGCGCCACACTGATCGGCGACGGACCGAGTGTACTGACCCGTGTTTCGATGATCGGCAACGATCTTGAGCTCGATCCCGGTGTCGGCACCTGCGGCAAGGACGGGCAGAGCGTTCCGGTCGGCGTGGGTCTTCCCACCCTGCGCATCGACGAGATGATCATCGGAGGCTCCGAGGCATGAGCGATTTAAAAGACATCTCCGCGCAGCTCGTTGAGCTGGCCGGCAAGGCCGGAGCACACAGCGCCGATGCACTGAGCATTGCCGACACCAGCGATTCGATCCGCGTGCGTCACGGCAGGATCGAATCGGTGGAGCACGAAGATTCGCGCGGCATCGGTCTGCGCGCCTTTGTCGAGAAACAGGGCACAAACGGAAAGGAACTGGCCTTTGCCAGCGCCTCCACCTCCGATGTCTCGGCCAGCGGACTGACCCGGCTTGTCGAGCAGGTGATGGCCATGGCACAGATATCCGAGGCCGATCCGGACGCTGTGCCGCCACTCGGCGCGGAGCACCCGGACGCCATACAACTGGCCGACTGGCAGAAGCGGCATGCCTGCACGGAACCGGCCTGGCAGATCGATGCGGCAAAAGATGCGGCACTGGCCTGTGAGGCGGCAGCGCTTGAACATTCATCGCTTATCAGCAACAGCGAAGGCGCGGAATCCGGTTTTGGCAGGGTGCGCGTCGCCTATGCTTCAAGCGACGGCTTTGCTGCCAGCTACGAAAAGACATCGGCGGCATTAAGCGTTTCAGTGATTGCCGGGAAAGACGATGGCATGCAGCGCGACTACGACTGGGATCGCCAGCTCACCGGCATTGCCTTGCGCCAGCCTGAGGATATTGGCCGCGAAGCGGCCGAACGCACCTTGCGCAGGCTCGGCGCCAGCGGCATGAGCAGCGGCAGTATGCCCGTGATTTTCGAGCCGCGTGTTACCACTTCCATCATCGGCCATCTGACATCTGCTGCGAATGGCCGGGCTGTGCTGCAACAGCGCTCCTTCCTCGGCGAGTCTGTGGGTCAGGCCATCTTCCCGGATTTCATCACCATCACCGATGACCCCGATCATCCACAGGGCCTGGGCAACCGCCTGTTTGACGGCGAGGGTAGTCGCTGCAAGCGCCTGCAGCTCATAGAAAAAGGCCGGCTAACCGCCTTCCTGACCGACCGCTATGCGGCCGGCCGTCTGAAGACAATTCCTGGCGGCCATGCCAGGCGAGGCCTTACCGGCGATATCGGTATCGGCTGCTCCAATCTTATCCTGCAACCGGGCAAGCTGACCCAGGAGGCTCTGCTGCGCGATATCGGCAACGGCCTGCTGATCTGCGAGCTTATCGGTTTCGGGGTGAACGGGGTTACAGGCGATTATTCGCGCGGGGCTTCCGGCTTCCTTGTCGAGGATGGTAAGATTACGCGGCCGGTTCAGGAAATCACCATTGCCGGCAACCTGAAGGATATGTTCCAGCATGTCCGTCATGTCGGAAGTGATCTGACATGGTTCGGCTCCATGGCCGTACCCAGCATCGCCATCGATGGCCTGACTGTTGCCGGACAGGGATAAGAGAAAACCAAGAAAGGAAGATGATATGACATATGACGTGTACGGCGTGGGCAACGCCATTATGGATTTGCAAGTGCAATGCGATGACGCAGTTCTGGACAAAATCGGCGTGGAAAAAGGCATCATGACCCTGACCGAGGAGGCGCAGCAGCAGCATGTGCTCACCAGCCTGTCCGACCACCCGGTCAACCAATGCTCCGGCGGCTCGGCAGCCAATACCATCGTCGGTCTTGCCGATTTCGGCGGCAAGGCAGCCTATGCCTGCAAGGTCGGCAACGACGCCTTCGGCAGCCAGTATCTCAGTGAAATGCGCAAACTCGGTATTGCCGTCGAGGTGATGCCGAGTGCCGGGCAAACCGGTACCTGTGTGGTTTTGATCACCCCGGATGCGCAGCGCACCATGCTCACCCACCTGGGTGTGTCATCCACCCTCGGGCCGGACGACATCGACGCCCGCGAAATTGCCAAGGCGAAGTATGTATATATCGAGGGTTATCTGTTTACCGGCGAGTCCACCAAAGCCGCCGCGCTGAAGGCCATCAAATTGGCCAAAGAGCAGGGAGTGAAGGTTGCCCTGACCGTTTCTGACCCCTTCCTGATTGATCTGTTCCGCGACCAGTTCATTGAGCTGATTGAAGGGCCGGTAGACCTGCTGTTCTGCAACGAGCAGGAGGCACGTGCCCTGACCGGATTCGACAATCCGGTGGACTGTGCGCAGGCCATTCATAAACATGCCGAAAATGTTGCGCTCACCCTTGGCAGCAACGGCTCCATCCTGATGCATGAAGGCCAGGTCATTGCCGTGGAAAGCATGCCGGTGAAGGCCGTGGATACGACAGGTGCCGGCGATATGTATGCCGCGGGCGTCCTCTACGGCATCACCAACGGACTTTCCTGGCAACAGGCCGGGCATCTTGGCAGTCATGCTGCGGCCCAGATTGTTTCCCGCCTCGGTGCCCGCCTTCCCAAGAGTTACACAAAAGAAGAAATCCGGGCGCTGCTCGGTTAGGATTCAGCCATGCCATCCATCAAGGACATGCTCTCCGCCAACAAAAAGTGGGCGGATGAGATCAATGATCGCGACCCTGACTTTTTTGCACGCGTTTCGGCCAAGCAGACACCGGAGGTGCTGTGGATCGGTTGCTCCGACTCGCGTGTCGGACCGGACCAACTGGTCAGCGTGCCGATAGGCTCCATCTTTGTGCATCGCAATATCGGCAATATCTTCGCCACCAACGATCTGAACTGCCTTGCTGTTCTGGAGTTCGCCATTGATGAGCTGAAGGTGCCGAATGTCGTCGTTACCGGCCATTATGGCTGCGGCGGAGTGCATGCAGCCCTGTCGCACAGCGGCATCCAACCGGTGGACCTGTGGCTCGACCAGATTCGTTTCATCTACCAGCGCCACGAGGCGGAGCTGGACGGGCTGAGCCATGAGGAGCGCTGGAACCGGCTGGCCGAGCTGAATGTCGAAGCCCAGGTGCACAACATCTGTCGCAATACCATTGTCCGCGAGGCATGGAAACGGGGGCAGGAGGTCAATGTCATCGGTTTGATCTACGATATTCATGACGGCAGGCTGCGCCAAATGGGCCTTGAGTTCAGCTCACTGGCCGAGTGGGAAGCATGCTATGGTGTAAAACGTACCTCTAACCAGACATAGCTCTTACATGCAGCCCTTGAGGCTGTTCACATTTGATTGATTAATTAAACCCCTGCGGACCCGAACCTTCAGGCCCCCAAAACATCAGCTTTGAGCCGATAACCAGCGTTCGGCATCGAGTGCCGCCTTGCAGCCTTCACCTGCGCTGGTAACGGCCTGACGATAAACCGGATCAGCCACATCACCGGCGGCAAACACCCCTTCCACACTGGTCATCGTGCTGCGTCCCTGCACCTTCAGATAACCGGCATCATCCTTGTCCAGCTGATCGCCGACGAAACCTGTGTTGGGCGTATGCCCGATAGCGATGAACACACCATGCACATCCACTTCCCTTGTGGAGTCATCCACGGTGGATTTCAGGCGCACACCTGTAACCCCGGAATCGTCACCCAGGATTTCGTCGAGCACGCTATTCCATGCCATTTCGACATTGGGCGTTGCCAGCAGCTTATCCTGCATGATCTTCTCGGCACGCAACTCATCGCGACGGTGTACTACGGTCACCTTGCTGCACAGATTGGCCAGATAGATGGCCTCTTCCACGGCGGTATCGCCGCCGCCAATCACCGCCACTTCCTTACCGCGATAGAAGAAACCATCGCAGGTGGCACAGGCGGACACGCCGCGCCCGGCAAAGGCCTCTTCACTCGGCAGTCCCAGATATCGGGCTGAAGCGCCGGTAGCGATAATCAGCGCATCACAGCTGTACTCGCCTTCCTCGCCATGCAGTTTGAACGGGCGTGAGGAAAAATCGGCCTTCTCGATATGATCCCAGATGATTTCCGTGCCGAAACGTTCAGCCTGAGCCTTCAAATCCTCCATCATCTCCGGACCCTGCACGCCATCCTTGTAGCCGGGATAATTGTCCACGTCGGTTGTGGTGGTCAGCTGTCCGCCCGGTTGGCTTCCCTGAATAACGACCGGATTCATATTGGCGCGCGCCGCATAAATAGCTGCGGTGTAACCGGCCGGGCCCGAGCCAAGGATAATCAGATGATGGTGTTGAATAGCGGACATGCGAACTACCTCCGGATGTGGCTGCGCAGACTATCTGCGCTCCCCTCACCGGTCAAAGCAGGAAGATGGTTGCCAGGCCCAGAAAAGCGAAAAAGCCGACCACATCTGTGACCGTCGTCAGGATCGTACCCGAGGCAAGCGCCGGATCGATCTTCATGCGCTGCAGGGTCAGCGGAATCATGGCTCCGGACAAACCGGCCATAATCAGGTTGATGAACATCGCCACGGCAATAACCAGGCCCAGCTTGTAACCCAGCAATGGAAACCACAGCGCAGCAACAACACCCATAACCAGCGCAAAGGCCAGCCCGGTAAACAGACTGACCGACACCTCTTTGATCAATGATCGTCGCGCGTTGTCAAAGGTCACACGACCAAGTGCAATGCCGCGCACAATGACGGTCAGTGTCTGGGTGCCGGCAATGCCCCCCATGCTGGCGACAATCGGCATTAGCACGGCAAGTGCCACAATCTGTGCAATCGTTCCCTGAAACTGTGCAACCACCAGCGAGGCCAGGATCGCTGTACCCAGATTCACCATCAGCCAGATGCCCCGCCGCCAGGCGGTAATCCCCACCCGCTCGGAAATATCATCGTCACCCGACAGAGCAGCCAGACGATACATATCCTCGGTGGCCTCATCCTGCACAACATCGATGATATCATCGGCGGTGATGCGTCCGATCAGCACACCATCGTCATCCACCACCGGCACAGCCAGCACATCGTATTTCTCAAACAACTGGACCACAGCTTCCTGATCCTGCCCGGCATGCACCCTTGGGAAGTCCTTGTTCTCCACGCTCGTCACCAACTGCTCCGGCTCGCAGAACAGCAGCTTATGCAGGGGGATCACCCCGACCAGACGATCATCATCATCAACGATGTAAACATAGTTTAGATTCTCGATCTCATGCCCGAAACGGCGCAGCACAAGCAACACCTTTTCCACCGTCCAGTCTGCACGCACCTTGAAAAGCTCGGCCTGCATCAGGCCACCGGCGGACTCCTCATCATGACCCAGCAAGGCTTCAAGACCACGGCGATCATCCGGCTCAAGTCGCTCGATCACCTCATCGGCAACGTCTTTATCCACTGCCTGCAAAATATCTGCGGCATCATCGGAATCGAGATGTTCAAGGACATCCTCAATGTCGCTCGGCGCCAGCTTGGCCAGCAGGTCTTCCTGCATGCCTTCAGGCAATTCAAGTAGCACATCGCCGCGTTGCGCCTGAGGGATACGCTCAAGCAGAATCAGTCGCTCAGCGTCATCACGACAACCAAGCAACATGGCGCATAATTCGCTGGCATGCAGCTTGCGCAAGCGATTACGCAGGGCGCGCGGACGCTCCACTGCCATAAGCAGCGCATCCTGCGATGAAAACTCCGTCTGAATGTTGTTTTCGAGTTTTGCCATAGCTCCCTCTTTTGCGCATGCCAAGCCTACATGAGGCCGCGCCAGCGTAAAATCATCGTTTGCTATACCTTAAAACGAAAGCGCCCCCGGCTCAGCCGGGGGCGCTCACATCATAAAGCTGCCAGGTCGGCGTCTACTTGATGTGCAATTTTTTCTTCACCGCAGCAAGCTTTTCAGCAGCCTCGGCCTTACGCCCCTGCGAATAGACAGGCCGCTCAACCACATCCTGAAGGGCAATCACCTTCTCGAAATAGGGCAAAGCATTCTCGTATTTCTTCTGCTCCAGCCAGTAATCGCCCATGAAATAGTTCGCATCCATATCGTCTGGCGCCAATGCAATCGCCTTATTCAGATATTGCAGAGCCTTGTCCTTATCCCCGAAACCGATAAACCCGCCAGGAACCATGTAATAAAAACTACCCAATGTGGTGTAGATAGAGCCATGCATGGACAGCGGATCGATTTTCTCCGCCGCCAACAGCAGATCGCGTCCCTGCTCCATCTGCGGCATGGCATTGAACAGCGAGGACATGCCACCCATGGCGCCGGCATAACCGGCACGGATAATCGCCTCCCAAATCTTCGGCTCGGCGCGTTGCGGATATTTGGCAGCCAGCCCGGCAGAACTATCAACCAGCGCCTTGAACACGGCTTCCTTCTGCCCTTCGGCTGTAGCGTAGTTAGCCTTGGCCCACTGGTGTTGCAAGTCCAGCACGGCTTCATTGACTTCATCGGCCTGGGCGGTCGCCAATGGTGCTGCCAGCAACATGATGGCCAGCAGGCTGCCCAGCATTGTACGTATCGTTCTCATAATAACCCCTTAGTTTCCTTTTTCCTTGGCAAAGGCGCGTGCAATTCGATTCTGGGCAGCAAGGGCCTTGTCAACCAGTCTCGGGAAGCGCTGATTAATCTGTACAAACAGCGATTCCGGAAACCCGATATAAACTTCCTTGCGGTCATTGTTGATGGCCTGAAGAATCTTTTCGACCACCAACTCAGGCGTATCCATATTCATCTTGGTTGCCGCGCCCATGCGCATGATGCGACCGGTATTGAGCGGGGTTTTCACGGCACGCGGTGCCAGATACATCACCTTGATCGGGGTGTCATGCAGCTCGCGACGCAGAGCCTCTGAAAAACCGCGCAGGCCGAACTTGCTGGCAGAATAAGCGGTGAAATAAGCGAACCCGATCGAGCCAAACACCGATCCAACATTGATAATGCGGCCCTGATTGCGCTCCAGCATGCCGGGCAGAAGATGCCGTGTAAGGCGCATCGCGCCCAACAGATTGACCCCGATGATGCGCTCCATCACCTCAAGGTCTTCTTCCTCGAAGCAGCGGAAACTCATCAGGCCGGCCAGATTGATCAGTACATCAACCTTCCCCAGCGCCTTTTTGGCCGCATCAGCCACCGCCAGACAGCCCTCGGCGGAAGACAGATCGCCGGCAATGACCTTGCTGTGCTTGATGCCGGCGGCGACTTCCTTCAGGGCATCCTCATTAGCATCCACCAGTGCCATATTCGCACCTTGCCCGGCAAGACTTGCCGCCAACAGGCGTCCGATACCTCCGGCCGCCCCGGTCAGAACAACATTCTTATCACGCAGATCCACTACTTGCTCCCGGAAAGCGTTGTCAGAGGCAGACTGCGGAATACATCGCCATACAGCTTGTACATCATGCGTGCGCAGTGAATCACAGACTGTTTGTCATCCTCTTCGACCAGCTGGTTCATCAGCTTCTCATAGAAATCCACATGGCTGATGTCCAGTGAACCATGCGAATTCAGGTAGGAAAATGCTTTTTTAGGCAGCTTCAGCGCCACCTCGATGCGTTCGGCAGCCTGCGTGGCCAGCGATACACTGGTACCTTCAAGAACCAGCACCATGCCGAAGAAACCGACCGGATTGCGCCGATGAATGATATCGTAGGCATAAGCAACCATCATCTCGGTTTCGGGATGCGGCGTGCCATGCCGTACAGCTTCCTTATCCCCGCCGCAGGCAGCGATATCGTTGAGGATCCATTCCTGATGCCCCATCTCCTCTTCGATGTACTCGCCGATGGCCGTGCGCAGCCATTCCAGCCGCCCGGGCAAAGCGCCACCGCAGGCCATCAAAAGCGGGATGGTGTGCTTCACATGGTGATAGGCCTGACCGAGAAAGGCGGTATAGCTATCCAGGGCGATATCGCCCGTAGCACCCTTCTGGATAAACGGAATCGACAACAAATCTTTGCGTGCATCCTCTGTGGCTGCCAACAACTCATCATAGAAATTTTTCTGATTACTCATGTTACTCCCCATAGATGGAATTTATTCGTTCTCCATAAACCTTCATGATCGCTTCACGGCGTGGCCTTCCTGTCCCGGTGAAAAGGCCATTGGCCAATGAAAACGGAGCATCGGCAAGCAGCCATCGGCTAACCCGCGCATAATCCGGCAACTGGGCATTGGCGGCATCGACATATTGTTGCACATGCGATTTATCCACGCCATCCCGCGGCGTCAGTATGGCCACATTGAAGGCCCTGGACTCACCGAAGACCACAGCCTGTGCGATACCCGGCTGGATGGTCAACTCCCGCTCTACCCATTCCGGCGATACATTGCGCCCGAATGCAGTGATGAAAATATGCTTCTTGCGACCGGTGATATGCAGAAAACCATCCTTGTCGAGATGGCCGATATCGCCAGTGGCATAATAACCGTCCTCAGGTGCTGTCCCCGGTTGCCCAAGGTAGCCGGAAAACAGCGCACCCTTGACCAGAATCTCGCCATCCTCGGAAAATTTCAGCTGCACATGCGCAAGCGGCTTGCCCACAGCACCTGCCTGCACCGCGCCCGGCGCATTCACCGCTACCACACTGCCCGCCTCTGAAAGACCGTAACCCTCGAACACCGGCAGCCCCAATGCTTTCGCCTGTTGTAATTGCTGCAGCGATACCGGCGCACCGCCCACCGCAGCATAGCGCAGACCCTCGGGGCGCTTGCCGGATGCGTGCACGGCAGATACCAGAGCCAGCAACATCTGCGGTATGAGGATGCAGGTTTTAATTTCAAAACCGATCATGGCACGTAAAAAGGCAGCAGCATCCAGACCCGAAGAGCCCTTCAGGCCGACGGCAGCAAGACCGGGCAGCACACAGGTCGCACCGGCCAGCAGCGGCACATACACCCCACCGATATTCTCCAACAGCGTGGCCAGCGGCAGGGCGCAAAGATGCCTGTCATTTGCTTCGGCTCCGCAGGCCCGTTGCAGCGAGCCGGCAACCGTCTCAATGGTCTGTTGTGTCAGACATACACCCTTGGGGTCTCCGGTAGTGCCGGAGGTGAAGGTGATCTTGGCAATACCCTGTGGAATCAGCCCCGGACGCGCTGCAGGAAGTTGCAATACGGTAATACTGCGCCCGGCAATACTGAGTTGCTGCTCTCCGACAACTTCAAGGCTGATGGCCGCCAGAAGAGTGTGCAGCGCTTCCGGCTGGTCAGTAAAGATCAGTTCAATTCCGGCGGAAGCAATCAAATGGGCAATCTGGCGCGGGGAAAAAAACAGTGGCAAAGGCACGCAGGGAATCTCGGCCTGCACCGTAGCCAGATCACTGATCACCCAGGCAGGCGTATTGTCCATCAACAGACCGACTGCCGCGGGTTTATGTTTACCCAAGGCCTTGGCCACGTTTCGAATTCCCTCACTCAGCGCGGCATAGCCAACATCACCGCCGACACCGTCCGTTAACGCCAGTTTCTCCGGATCGAGTCTGGCATGATCTTCAATGGCCTGAAGTACACTGCTCATGATCGTCCCCTTTGCTCACGGGAATTGCGTTTACCTTCCTGCAGGCCCGTCCGCCACAGAGGCTGCAACACTTCGCGGGCAAAACGCAGTGCCCAGTAGCCCTTCATGATATTACCGGCCATAACCAGCGGCCCCGACTGGTAATAACGGCCCCAACGTTTCAAGTCTTCACTTTTCAGCCGCGAGGTATCGGCTACGCCGACCTGCTCGGTTTCAATGCCCAATCGCCTGAAGCCGTTGCGCAGTTTCTTCACGCCGGTAAACACCACCCACTGATAACCCATACCCGAAAGATAGGCGGTTAAAGCAGTAATGGCAGCTCGCCCGCCACCCGGATGGGCATCAGCCAGATTACCAACCTCCACAATACTGTCGCGCGAGATAATCTGGCCGTATGTGCGGCTCAGGACTTCTTCAACAGGATCATCCAGATAGGTTTCCAGAAACAGCCTATGCTCAGCAGCGGGGCGATAACCAGCCGCAGCAATCAATTCGCCGGCATCGGTGTTCAAGCGTAGAAGGTTGGGCATGAAAGAGCGGATATCGGCGCTGTATTCAAGGCCGAAACGGTCGTGAATAAAACGCTCGATCGTTTTCCGGTCCGCGTGCCCGATATCGATGTCCTCGATTTTCATCCTGTGTCCTTTACCCCATTCCTTCCAACTTGTGCGTGATCCTCCACGCCAAGCTGAAACAGACATGAAACGCTCTGCCGCAAAGCACATGCCAAAACAGGGCCCCACCTGTGGCTTTCATGAACCAAGCTCATATCCTCCCACGGCGCAAGCCTGCATCTGAATATTAGGCATCCAAAGCCGGCCGGTTCGGCATGTTATAGCGCCTGTTATGTAATGTCATCGGGGCAGCATAAGCCCCAAGTCGTACCGATTCGTGATAGCCCTTAGCAAAAACACACAGGCTTGCACCTCCTCGCATGCATGTCAGCCTGCGCCGCCATGTGCGCCCTGAAATTTGAGATTCTGACCCGTGCCGAAGGCAGCAATGCCCGGCGCGGCCGCATGCATCTGGCCCACGGCAGCGTGGAAACGCCGGCTTTCATGCCGGTCGGTACCCAGGCCACAGTAAAAAGCATGACGCCGCACGATCTGCATGAACTGGGCGCGGAAATCATTCTCGGTAACACCTATCACCTGATGCTGCGCCCCGGTGGCGATCTGATCGAAAAATTCGGCGGCCTGCATGGCTTCATGGCCTGGGACGGCCCGATCCTGACCGACTCCGGCGGCTTTCAGGTCTGGTCACTGGGCGATCTGCGCAAGATTGAGGAGCACGGCGTGCGCTTCCGCTCGCATATCGACGGTTCCGAATTCTTCCTGGGCCCGCGTGAAAGCATGCATATCCAGCAGCAGCTGGGCAGCGATATCGTCATGAGCTTTGATGAGTGCACGCCCTACCCGGCGGAAAAGGATGCAGCGCGAGCCTCCATGCAGATGTCCATGCGTTGGGCGCGCGAATGCCGCGAACACCTGCCGGCAAACGATAAACAGGCACTGTTCGGCATCGTGCAGGGCGGCATGTATGGCGATCTGCGTATCGAATCGCTACAGGAACTGCTGGATATCGGATTTGAGGGTATTGCCATCGGCGGATTGTCGGTCGGCGAGCCGAAGGATGAGATGATGGGTATGCTTGATGCCCTGGCCCCGCACCTGCCCGAAGCACAACCGCACTACCTGATGGGTGTGGGTACCCCGGCTGATCTGATTGAGGGGATTGATCGCGGCATCGATATGTTTGACTGCGTCATGCCGACGCGAAACGCACGCAATGGCACGCTATTCACCGATCATGGCACCTTCAACATCAAGGCAGCCCGCTTTCGTGATGATCCCGAGCCAATCATGACCGGCTGCGAATGCTATACCTGCCGCCATTTCTCGCGTGCCTACCTGCGCCATTTATACGTCAGCCGCGAACTGTTAAGTTCGAGGTTGAACACCATGCACAATCTTCACTACTATTGCGCGCTCATGCGACGGGCGCGGAAGGCCATCGAAGAAAACCGCTGGACCGGATTCCGCAATCAATTCCTGTCCACCTACCATGCGAACGCAGATAGCGCGCATGCATATTCGGGAGAATAAACCTATGAACCATATCAACCGATTCCTCAGTCACACTGGTGCTGCAGCCGGTATCCTGCTTGCCCTGTCACCAAACGCACTGGCCGCTGCAGAGCCAATGGGTGGTGGTATTGCCCAGCTGGTACCGCTGGTGCTGATCATCGTCATTTTCTATTTCCTGCTCATCCGCCCGCAGCAGAAGCGCCTGAAAGCGCATCAGGCCATGATCGGCGAACTGAAAAAAGGTGACAAAGTGCTTACTTCCGGCGGCATCATCGGCACCGTGCAGGATGTCAGCGAGGATACCCTGCGCATTGAAATCGCCGACAAGGTGCGTGTTACCGTAAAACGTGACACCATCACCTCGCTGGCTGACTGAACAAGGCCGGAGTACATTCACCGATAACCACTGAGACAAAGGAAACACCATGCACGCATATCCACGTTGGAAACTCTGGCTGATACTGGCCGTACTGGTCATTTCGGCCATGGGCAGCCTGCCCAATATCGCCACACCTCCGTCGTGGTGGCCATCGGGACTCAGCAAACCCCTGAATCTTGGTCTGGACCTCAAGGGTGGCGTGCATCTGGTTCTCGATGTCGATGTCGATAAAGCGGTTGAACGCAGTGTGGAAGAGGATGTCGACACAGCCCGACAGGCACTGCGTGGTGAGCGCATTCTCTACAACTCACTCGAAGCCAAGGGCATGACCCTGAGCGTGAGCATCAAGGATGCCGGCCAGTCCTCTGCTGCCGGCAAGCTGCTGGGCGATACCCTGCCCGGCTATCAACTGGCAGATCAGGGTGAAGGTCGTTTCCTGCTGACCATCACAGAGGCCAATGCCAAGGAAATCAGGAAATTTGCCGTCGATCAGGCGATTGAGGTGGTGCGCACGCGTATTGATGCACTTGGCACCACGGAGCCTGTTATCGTCAAGCAGGGCGATACCCGCATTCTGGTGCAGATCCCCGGTTATGAGGATACAGCCCGCGCCAAGAGCCTGATTGGCCGTACAGCGCAGCTCGAATTCAAGCTGGTGGATGAAAAGGGCGACCTGGACAAGGCACTGCAGGGCGCGATTCCGGCTGGCGATATCATCATGTATGGCGCCAACGAAACCCGCAACGGCCAGTCGTTCCGTCAACCCTATCTGCTGATGAAGCGCACCGAGCTTTCCGGCACCGAGGTGTCCGATGCGCGCGTATCCATCGATTCCCGCTTCAATGAGTATGCCGTAACACTGAAATTCAACAGCAAGGGGGCGCGTAAATTCGATCGCCTGACTGCTGCCCATGTTGGCGAGCGTTTCGCCATTATCCTTGAGGGAGCGGTGATGTCGGCTCCTGTGATTCGCGAGCGCATCGCCGGTGGCTCGGCACAGATTACCGGCAGCTTCTCACCAGCCGAGGCACATGATCTGGCCATTGTATTGCGTGCCGGTGCCCTTCCAGCCCCCGTCAAGGTTGTTGAAGAGCGTTCCATCGGTCCGAGCCTGGGTAAGGACTCCGTCGATCAGGGTCTTAACTCCATCATCATCGGCGGCATCCTGGTGCTCATTTTTATGGGTGTTTACTACCGTGCCTTCGGCATGGTCGCCAATGCGGCATTGCTGTTCAATATGCTGCTGATTGTCGCTGCCATGAGCATGATCGGCTCGACCCTGACCTTGCCCGGCATGGCCGGTATCGTGTTGACCATCGGTATGGCTGTGGACGCCAATGTGCTGATTTTCGAGCGCATCCGTGAGGAACTGGCGCTCGGCAAGACACCGCTATCAGCCATTGACGGTGGTTATGAAAAAGCCTTCTCCACCATCGTCGATGCCAATATCACCACCCTGATAGCCGCCATCGTGCTGTTCCAGTTCGGTTCCGGCCCGGTCAAGGGCTTCGCTGTCACCCTCTCCGTCGGCATTATCGCTTCGATGTTCACCGCCATCATGGTGACACGTGCCATTGTTTCGCTCTCACTGGAGCGTCGCGGCCGTATTGAAAAACTGAGCATTTAAGGAAGCAGGTAAACACTATGCAACTGATTCGTCCTGATACCCATATCGACTTTATCGGCCGTCGTAAAATCGCCATGGCCATATCCGGCCTTGTACTGTTGATCTCGGTCGGCCTGCTGGTCACCAAGGGTCTGAACTTCGGTATCGATTTCACCGGTGGTACGCTGGTCGAGGTGAAATTCACCCAGGCACCAAAGATTTCCGATATTCGCACCAGCCTGAGCCCTGCCGGTTACGAGCAGGCGATTATTCAGGAATTCGGATCTCCGGAAGAAATTCTGATTCGCGTCCAGAACAACGATGGGGAAAAATCTGCTGCCATCAGTACCGCCATTCTTGATACCCTGAGTAAAGACTTTGGCGCTGATGCGGTGGAAATGCGCCGCGTTGAGTTTGTCGGCCCACAGGTTGGAGATGAGCTGACGCGCGCCGGCATCATGGCTGTATTGATTGCCATGCTGGCCATTCTTGTTTACGTCACGGTGCGTTTCGAGTTGCGCTTCGCCCTCGGCGCTGATGCCGCTCTGGTGCATGATGTGACCATCGTTCTCGGCCTGTTTGCCTTGGGTGGCAAGGAATTCACCCTGCCGGTGGTTGCAGCCCTGCTGACTGTGATCGGCTATTCACTGAACGATACCATTGTGGTTTTCGACCGTATTCGTGAAAATCTGGCTGCCAACCGCAAGAAGAAATATCCGGACGAAGAAAGCCATGTCGCCAATGCCTCCATCAACCAGACACTGGGCAGGACCATTATGACTTCATTGACTACCCTGCTCGTGGTTATAGCCCTGTTCTTCCTCGGCGGTGAAGTGATCCACGATTTCGCCTTCGCGCTGATTGCAGGCATCGTCGTAGGTACCTACTCATCCATCTTTATCGCCAGTCCAATCATGTTGTCCCTGCAGGGGAAGTTCAAGATTGACGAAGAAGAAGCCAAACGACTTGAGGCCCGCCCCTGAATACCTCGCTCCCCGGCGACATATCGCTGACCGATCATCGCATACCGATTTTTCGCGGTTATGACGACGATTACGTACAATTTGGCGATGAAAAGCTGAGCCATAGTTTCACCCTGCATCACGGCACCGTATCGGCATGGCGCCCCGAATCGCTTGCCGATATAAGGCTTGAGGATTTAGCGCTGTTCAGCGAGCAACTGCCCGAGGTGCTGCTGATCGGCACCGGCCGCAAGACCGTTTTCCCGGATGTGACTATCCTGCAGGCGTTGGATGAAAGCCACATCGGCTATGAATGCATGGATTCGCGCGCTGCCGCGCGCACCTACAATATTCTCGTAGGCGAAGGCCGCAACGTTTCCCTCGCTATGCTCCTACCCGGCGCCAGCTGAATTTAGCGTTCGACAAAAAATCCTTACCCTAACGATATTCAGGGGCTTAGACCTGAATATCCAGCAAATTCCGGCTCTCTTCCAGATAGGCCAGAAAACGACTCATATCTTCATCGCTGTAATGGAAAAACTTAACATGCATACCAATCGGACGTTCCCCACCAGTGCTGATCTCAGTAACTTCACCACTGAATTCGGCAAGCAACCGCTCCTCCGGAGGAACGTAAAAATGTAATATCAGGATGGTCTCTGGCGGAAAGGGCGCATCACACTGAATAAACACGCCACCTTCGCTTGCATTGAGTACAAAATCCTGATGCAACTGAGGCCATTCCTGACCATGGCGAACGGCCAAAGAAACCGGGAAGCGAACGTGTTTGCGTCTTTCAGTGCCTGAATTTATTTCATCAAGCCCACCGCCATGGCCGACAAGTATTTTTTTACCATCATCCTTGTCTCCAAGCAAAATACGTTTGATCAGATTGCCTAGCAGGAAACCTTGCCTACCCAGAAACCCCATTATTTTCTCCTATCGTTTCTGGAGTGATTCGTGCACATTCTGCAGGTTAGATGCAAAGACACAGGCGTGTCTATTATGTTGATAAGATAGCCTTTTGCGCCCTGCATAATCCTTCCCTGACCTTGCACTTATGAACTCAATATCATCCCGTCAGGAAAGCGGCCTCAGCTTGTCTGTATAAACTGTTCGGCGCGGGCCAGATCGGCGGGGGTATCAACGCCGATGCAGTGAAAATCACCGACGCTGACCGCGATGTCGTAACCGTGGTGCAGCACGCGCAACTGCTCCAGTTGCTCGCATTGTTCGGCTTCGCATGGAGTTAGCTGCGGATAGATCAACAGGAACTCCTTGCGATAAGCATACAGGCCGACATGCTGCAGAGCGCTGCCTGAACCTGAACGGGGATAGGGAATCGGTGCACGACTAAAGTACAGAGCCCGCCCCTTCGCATTGGTCACCAGCTTGACGACATTGGGATCGTGCAGATCATCAGGTGCACGTAGCGGATGCGCCAGGGTTGCCATCGGCAAATAGGCATCGTTCCTGAAGGGTTCGACAACGGCGCGAATGGCACGCGGATCAATCAGTGGTTCATCGCCCTGCACATTGACCACGATATCGCAGTCCAGCTCCGCCACAGCCTCGGCCAGACGATTGCTGCCATTGGGATGATCAGCTCGGGTTATACAGGCCAGCACCCCGGCCTGCTCAGCAACTGCGGCAATCCGCGCATCATCGGTAGCGACAAACACATCGCCGATACCTGCAGCGAGTGCCTTCTCAATCACATGTAGAATCATCGGACGACCGGCCAATAGCGCCAGCGGCTTGCCGGGAAATCGTGTGGACCCCATGCGGGCCGGAATGCCGACGACGATCTTCATGCGTATCCCCTCATGCGTGGGCGTTAATTTCAGCCCAGCTTGCCGTAGCCGTACCGACCTTACCCACCACGACACCGGCAGCAAGATTGGCATATTGGGCGGCAGTCAGCGCATCATCACCGCGCGCCAGACAGGCTGTGAATACGGCAATCACCGTATCACCGGCGCCGGTCACATCAAACACATCGCGCGCTGCGGTGGGTATATGGTGGCAGGCACTGCCATCGAACAGGGTCATACCCTTCTCCGATCTGGTAATCAGTACATATTTCAGTTGCAACTGCTCATGCAGACGGCGCGCCATTTGCTCGGCATGGCCATCCTCATTGATGGCATCCATGCCGGACATGGCCGCAGCTTCCATAAGATTGGGCGTAATGGCCGTTGCTCCGCGATAGGAAGCGGTATGCACCGGCTTGGGATCGATGCAAACGATATGCCCGGCCAGCAGCGGCATCAGCTCACTCATGGTTTCGGGGGCCAGAACCCCCTTGCCGTAGTCAGATAAAATCACCGCATCGGCATCCTTCAGTCGGGCGAGGACGTTGCCAACGATGGCCTTGCGGCTTGCCTCAGTGGCTGGTTGAATCCATTCCCGATCGTAGCGCACCACCTGTTGATGACGGGCGATAACGCGCGTCTTGATGGCGGTCGGCCGCTTGTTTTTCTTGAGCAGCACACCGGAGGCATCGGAATCCAGTTCGGTCAATTCCTGCATCACCCAACGACCCGGTTCGTCATCACCGATCAGGCCGAACATGGCCGAAGGTGCCTCAACGGCATGCAAATTGCGCACCACATTGGCCGAACCACCCAACCGCCGCTCAATGCGCTCAACATGCACCACCGGCACCGGCGCCTCGGGAGAAATGCGCGACACATCACCCATGACAAATTCATCCACAATAATATCGCCAACAACCAATATCATGCTATTTCTCCATCTGAAAAATCCGGCTTCCCGGAGTATAGGGACTCATCAGGCAGGCTGATAGCCACACACTCAACGGATGTGCTGCAGCGCGGTTTCAATCACACGCTCCTGCTGCGCTTCAAGCCCCACCCACAGCGGCAGGCGGACCAACCTGTCAGCAAGGCTCACAGTAACATCCAAGTTCCCGGAGGCTCGTCCGAAGCGTCTGCCAGCCGGCGACAGGTGCAGAGGAACGTAATGGAAGACCGTATGAATACCCTCATCCTTCAGCGCTGTGATAAAAGCACTGCGCTTCTCCATATCCGGGAACAGAAGATAATACATATGCGCATTGTGCCCGCAGTCCTGTGGCACACGCGGCCGGCGGACATGTCCCGCGCCTTCCACCGCAGCAAATGCCTGATGGTAGCGCTGCCAGATATCCAGCCTGCGCGCGGTGATCTCTTCGCCATGCTCCAGCTGCGCCCACAGAAAAGCTGCTATCAATTCACCGGGAAGAAAGGATGAGCCGATATCCACCCAGGTGTATTTATCCACCTCGCCACGAAAGAAACTGCTACGATTGGTACCTTTCTCCCACAGGATTTCAGCGCGTTCGGCAAAGCACTCATCATTGACGAGCAACGCCCCGCCCTCGCCGGAAATGATGTTCTTGGTTTCGTGAAAACTGAACGCCGCCAGATGGCCGATGCTGCCCAAAGGCCGACCCTTATAATCAGCCATCATGCCTTGTGCCGCGTCCTCAACCACGAAGAGCTTGTGCCGCGCCGAAATATCCATAATGGTATCCATTTCGCAGGCTACGCCGGCATAGTGCACCACGCAGATGGCACGCGTACGCTCGGTAATCGCAGCCTCAATCAGCGCCTCATTGATATTCAATGTGTCCTCACGGATATCAACAAAAACCGGCACCGCGCCGCGCAGCACAAAGGCATTGGCCGTCGAGACGAAGGTATAGGAAGGCATGATGACTTCATCGCCGGCCTTGATATCAAGCAGCATGGCCGCCATTTCAAGGGCGGCGGTGCAGGAGTGCGTCAGCAATGCCTTGGCACACCCGACATGCTCTTCCAGCCATGCATGACAACGCCGCGTGAACGGTCCGTTGCCGGCCAGTTGCCCGTTGGCATGCGCCTCAAGCATGTAAGCTGTTTCCTGTCCGCTCATAAACGGCCTATTAAACGGAATCAGACTCCCGGAACTTCCTGACATGTTTATTTCTCTCCCTGAGAATAGAGATAAACGTGGTCACCGCGCAAAGGCCATGATTTGACCAATCGTCCAAGCGCAGGAGTTTCCACCTCAGCCAGCACATAGGCTCTCGCAGACCTGTTCAGATTCCAGGTCACCGGAGGGCGATCCTGATGCCAGACATCGATATAGGCGGCAATGGCCAGACCCGTGGAGACATCGTTTTCGGTGAGCAACGGCGCATCCGCGGTCAACTGCATCACTTCCCGCGCCACCTGTTTCACATCCCGCTCCGGCATCCAGTCCTTGATGTAGGGCAACACACCCAGCGAATAGGGTATTTTCAGCAGCACAATGAGACCCATCAGCAGCACGCCCTGACGAATACGCCCGGCATCAAGCTGCAGCAGCAAACCGGTCAGCAGCAGCGCGACCAGCCCATAAAACGGAACCAGATAGCGCGGCGAACCGCCGGCAGACAACCAGAATGGAAACAGACAAACGAGTATGATCGCTCCGAGACTTGCCACTGAACCGCCCATGCGAAACCGGCCCTTACGCAACAACCACAACCCGACGAGAAACAGGCTGATCGGCAAGGCGCGAAACAGAAAAACCAGCGGATAACTAACCCAGTGCTTCACAAAAACCCAGGGACTGAAGCCGGTAAAATTGCGTAGCGCATCGTTCACGGTTGTCGTCGCCGTGCTTGAACCCTTGATGATCACCAGCTCCTGCCACAGGTAGGGGACCGCCAACGCTGCCAGCACCGGCAAGACAAAACGGGGCGACAACAGCAAATGCCAGCACCTGAAGCGCCACATGAGCACCAGCCCGGCAGCCCCATAGAATGCATAGGCGGTGATGTTCTTGGTCATGAAAGCCAGTGATAGCGGCAGTAATGAAAGCAACAACCAACCGACATGCTCCTCCTGCAAAGCCCGCCACAACAAGGCGATGGAGGCAAAGATGAAACACGCAAAGGTCGCATCCAGATAACCCAGCCAGCCGTACCAGAAAGAAATCTCTCCTATCGTCAAATAAACCAGTGCCGCCAGCCAGCCAAGCCCGGGATGTCTCTCATCCAGGATCCACGATGCCGACCAACCAACCATCGCAGCGGTTATCCATGTGGCCATTACAGAAACAAGCCGGATGGCGATATCAACATGTTCCCAGCCGATCAACTTGCAGATACCCATCACCGGCCAGTGCCACAAAGGGGAATGCGGCCAGACAAAACCCAGAATGGAAGGATGCAGAAAATCGCCGCGCACATGCATTTCATAGGATTTCAGGGCCATCAGCCCTTCCTCACCGACAAACTGCATTACTGGAAGCGGCAGAAGCATGCAAAGCCCTGCAGCAAGAGCCAGCCATTTGTAATGTTCGGGGGTGATTTTGATCGTCATTTTTCTTCCAACCCTATGCAGTCAAGCGGTGGTAAACATCAACCGCATCCTTAAAGCGAAAGCCCAGCGAGGCATACAGATTGAGCACCGGAAGATTGGCCGCTGAAACCGAGCTGCTTAGTTCCACGGCACCCTGTGCAAACAAATAGCGACATGTCTCCGACCAAAGGAATTTGGCCAGACCGCGTCCGCGAAATGGCTCGGCCACGGCATGCAGGAGCAGCGCGTCGTGCTGATCGTCACCCATCCGATGGGCGATAAAGCCTGCCAGCTCACGCTCAAAAAGCAGCCCGATCACCCCTCCACCAGCATGCATTTGGGCGAGCCACTGCACATAACGCTGGTCGGCCTGATCGCGCGGCAGATTAAAATCGCGTTGAAACCGACCATGCACAAACGCATGCCGGCAAATGCGTTGCACATCGGCCAAGGCCACGTCGGTGGAAATACAGGCCTCGGGATGTACATGGCTGATCAGCTGCCCTGTCGTGCAAACCGGTTCAAGCAAGGTGTCGGTATAATAAAAACCGTATTGATGCAGCAGACCCTTGTCGGCCAGTGGATCAATTTTGACGGTGTAATGCCCCGGCGTTGAGGCTGCGTGGGCAAGCAGCATCTCGCTCGGATCGGTTATTTCGTAACAGGGAATACCAAACACGGCCGCATCCCACGGCGATGGATGCAGGCCCTCAGGCATCGCGCTTGAAGGTGGTGTTCATCACGACATACAGCGGTCGTTTCTTGCTTTCATCAAAGGTCTTGCCGAGATAAATGCCGATAATGCCCAGATTGGCAATGATGATGCCACCGATGAAGTACAGCGAAACAATCAGGCTGCTCCAGCCCATGATGGGCACATGATAGATGCTGGCATAGACCAGCAATCCGATACCGGCCACAAAGGCCAGAGCAGCCAGGGTAAAACCGAGCTGGATGGACATGCGCAGCGGTTTGTCGGAATAGGCAATGATGGTATTGCTGGCCAGACGCAGCAGGCTGGCGAAGGTATAGGAGGTTTCGCCCGCGAAACGCTCGCCATGCTCACTATCAATCTTGGCTGTGGGAAACCCAAGCCAGTCGATCATGCCGCCAAAGAAGCGCAGGTTCTCCCGCATACTGCAACAGCTGTCGACAACCTTTCTGGAGACAATGCGAAAATTCCCCACCTCAGGGTCATAATCCATATCGGCCAAATAACCGAAAAACTTGTAGAAAAGTCTGGAGCTGTAGGTTTTTTGCATACCGTCCTTGCGCATGATGCGGCGGGCCAGAACCACGTCAAACCCCTCCTGCGCCTTGGCGTACAGCTCCGGAATCGTCTCCGGCGCATCCTGCAAATCACAGTCCATGACCACGGCCCAGTCACCTGTGCAATAATCCAGGCCGGCCGTAATGCCGTAGTGCTGGCCAAAGTTGCGGGAAAATTGCAGGCCTTTGATACGCGGATCGACTGCAGCCAGTTCACGGACAATCTCCCAGGAACGGTCGCCACCACAGTCTTCAACCATAATGATCTCAAAATCACTGCTGATGGATTCCAGTGCAGGAACAAGTCGCCGGTACAATTCGTGCAGGCAGTCTTCAGCCTTATAGACGGGGATAATGACGGAAATCAGCGACATGGCAGTAAGTTACCACATTGCCACAGCATTGCAGAAGCCCTGTAAGGCAGGGAGAAGAGCATCAGACGAGGGTGCACTGCATAATCGTGTGGCTGTAGGGAATATTCAGCATATCGTGACGCAGATGATGGTTCACAAGCGGGAAGCTCGCCCGGGCCAGCGCTTGATAGCCATCAGGACTGCGCACGCAGCGCCCCCGGTCGCGACTGATCATCCAGCGCGCCAGCGGATGCTGCCCAGGAGCAAAAACAGGATCCATGGTAATCAACATGCCATCCGGCTTCAAAGCCTGTGCAGCAAGCCGGAACAGGCTTGCCGCATCGCTATCATCCAGATGGTGCAACAGACCAAAAGCCAGCACCACATCAAACTGTTGCATCGAACCCAGCGTTGCTGCGCTAACTAACTCGGCCCGGAAACTTCCTCGATTTCCGAAGGCACGACGTGCTTCGGCGATATAGCTCTCCGAGGCATCAAAACCGGAATATTCCATCTGCTCGGGCAGGTGACGCAGGATTTCAGCTGTCCCGCAACCGATATCCAGCATGCTTTTTCCCTGCATGGGCGGAAAATAATCGCGCACCAGCATGCGTCGGGCACGTTCCGCACCAACCATGCGCTGTGCCATATTGTAGATGGCGGGATGGGAAAAAATCGCCCGGAAACCACTGGTGATCTGGGTCATCAGCCGACCTCTCTGCGCATGACAAATACCATGGGGGTGGACATCGCTGCTGGTAGATAGCGTAACAATTTCAACAGACCCGTCTTCGCCAGCATATCGGCAAGGCCTGCAACCAGCCCTTGGTGCCGCTCGCGAAACAGCGGGTCGGACTGCATTCTGGCCAAAGCCTGATAGATCAGACCGCTTTGGAATGACACGACATAACCATGCTTGCGGGCAAAGTTTCGCACCTGACGGTGACAGATAAAATTCAGCGAATCCCATATTTCGGCATCGGCTTCGCGCGGCAGAAAGAAACGCCGACTCAACCGTGGCAAACGACGCAGCACCGGCACGCCGTAGTGCGGCTCATAGGGCACCGAATAGTTCGGGCAGGCGTGCAACATGCGACCCTCCTCGCCAAGCACGGCCAACATTGCACTAAACGCGCCCTGCCAGTCGGGGATGTGTTCGATGACATTGTTACTGAACACCAGATCAAATTTGCCATGCTCAGCCGCATTCAGTTCACCGGCCGGACAAGTCAGCATCGACAATTCGATATCGTCATGTAGATCGAGAATCAGACGACGCAGGGTATCGAATAGGGAGTAGCCGCCCATCGCTGGCTCCAGAGCCGTAATGTCGTAGCCCTCACGACGCAGAAACAGGCTGAACAGACAAAGGCCAGCACCCACCTCAAGCAAGCGAATTTCCGAGCGAAGATGGGGAGCCACCAGAGTAAACGTAGCGCTCGCCTCATTGCGAAAAGTTTCGAGAAGTTGCGTAATTTCGCCTGCATCGCGCTGCGCGATCCCGGCAGCCTGCTGCGCAATCGATTGCACCGGCAGTTCGGCAAGGAAATGTCCAAGCCTGCTTTCCAGTTCTGATATAGTCACAGGAATATCGGGTAAAAGATGAGTAGCCGAACCTAAAGCCGGCTGGCGCGATGGCGCAGCAGATGATCGGCCAGCACCAGAGCAAGCATGGCCTCGGCTATCGGTACGGCACGGATGCCGACGCAGGGATCGTGCCGTCCCTTGGTGATGATCTCGGTTTCGTTGCCGTGGATATCCACAGTTGGCCGGGGTTTGAGAATGGATGAAGTGGGCTTCAGCGCCATGCGGACATGAATCGTATCGCCATCGGAAATGCCACCGAGAATGCCGCCTGCATGATTGGTCACAAAACCTTCCTTGCGCATTGCATCGCCGAATACCGAGCCCTGGGCTTCGATACAGGCAAAACCATCGCCGATCTCCACTCCCTTGACCGCCTGAATGGACATCATCGCCTTGGCAATATCGGCATCGAGCTTGTCGAATACAGGCTCGCCCAAGCCAGGCGGCATACCATGCGCCTCAACCACCACGCCGGCACCGATGGAGTCCCCCTCTTTGCGAAGGGCATCCATGAATGCAGCCATCTCGACAGCAGCATTGGCATCCGGGCAGAAAAACGGATTGCGTCCGATTTCCTTAGCATGGAAGCGCGCCGCGTCGATCCGAACCGGACCGATCTGATCCACCCAACCAAGGATGGAAACACCCGCATCAGCCAGCAGCTTGCGGGCAACAGCCCCTGCCGCCACGCGCATGGCTGTTTCACGAGCACTGGAGCGCCCGCCGCCGCGATAATCGCGCAGACCATATTTCTCGAAATAGGTGATATCAGCATGGCCAGGACGGAATTTGTCCTTGATCTCTCCGTAATCCTTGCTGCGCTGGTCGGTATTGCGAATCAACAGGCCAATCGGACAGCCAGTGGTCTTGCCCTCGAATACACCGGACAGAATCTCCACCACATCATCCTCGCGGCGCTGCGTGGTGTATTTGCTTTGTCCCGGCTTGCGTCGGTCCAGATCGGGCTGAATATCGGCCTCGCAAAGGCTCAGACCTGCGGGGCAGCCTTCAACAATGGCCACCAGCGCCGGGCCATGCGACTCACCCGCCGTCGAAACGCGGAAAATCTGCCCGAAACTGGAACCCGACATGCCTTACTCGGCTCCTGTATCGCCGGCACCGATATGAAAACCAGCATCAACATAATGCAACTCTCCGGTCACGCCGGAGGAGAGGTCTGAAAGCAGATACACGGTCGTGTTACCCACCTCATCCTGGGAAACGTTGCGTTTTAGCATTGCACCGCGAGCGCTTTTTTCCATCAGTTTGCGGAAATCCCCAACGGCAGATGCCGCCAGTGTGCGAATCGGGCCTGCTGAAACTGAGTTCACACGAATACCATCCGGGCCAAGGTCCTGAGCCAGATAACGGGTCGAAGCCTCCAGCGCCGCCTTGGCTACACCCATCACATTGTACCCGGGAACTGCACGCTCAGCACCCAAATAGGTCATGGTCACCATGCTGCTGCCTTCTTTCATCAAAGGCGCGGCTCGCTGTGCACAGGCGATAAATGAGTAGGCCGAGATGTCGAGCGCCAGATGAAAATCCTCGCGCGTGGTGGTATTGAAGCGGTTTTGCAGTGCATCTTTGTTGGCATAGGCAATGGAGTGAACAATAAAGTCGATCTCTCCCCACTTCTCTTTCACCTTGGCAAAGAAAGCATCGATACTGGCCTCCTCGGAGACATTCATCGGTTCGATGATTTCTGCACCAAGACTCTCAGCCAGAGGTCGAACCCGCTTCTCCATCTGCTCACCGAGATAATTAAAGCCCAGAATTGCGCCTTCGCGCTTGGCTGCCTGTGCTACGCCCCAAGCAATCGATTTATTGTTTGCAACGCCAAGAATCAGCCCTTTTTTACCAGCAAGAATACCCACAGGGTCCCTCCATCAGATGAATTGGCGAAAAGCTATCAGGACATCCGCGTAAGCGCACGCAAATGACGTCGCAGACTTGCTGGGGTCCATGCAGCTCCCTTGCCGTAGGCCTGCAACTCCCATGCAAGCACGAAATCCGCCCACCTGCCGTCATCCACGCCCTTCGGCCGAGGCAACGTCTCCAGCGTTTGCCAGCGTCTGCGCTCAATGCCTTGTCGAGCCAGCCAGCGATCCAGCACATCGCGACAATGTCCTCTCTGCCCAGACCATTTCCGGGCGACTGCAAAACGCAACAACAGCGCGACCAGAAAAAACACAGGCAACAGCAGCAACCATGTAGCGTAAGTCTTCACCCACTGCCGCAGCAGGGTCAGCAGGCCGGCCCGATCCTGATCACCGAATTCAAGCACGTAACGGTACCAGGAAAGACGAACCGCATCCCATGCATGCTCCAGCGTGGCAAATCGCACGCCTGAAAGATCCCAGCGCGAGGCGGGGGTCGGATCATAGCGTTGCCAACTGTCATGCAACCACACTTCGACCCAGGCATGCGCATGCTGCTGACGCAGCATCAGAAAACCGCCGGCATCATTCCAGTCGCCGCCGTAATAACCATTCACGACGCGCGCCGACATTCCCAGGCTTCGCGCTGCCAGCGCCATGGATGTGGCAAACATCTCACAGTGCCCGCTGTGGGTTTGCAGCAGGAAATGTTCGATGGGCTGCTGTTCGTCCACCCTGGTTTTCAGGCTGTAATCCCACGACCTCAACAACCCGGATATGCGGCTCAGCCGCTGTTCGTCGTTCTCAGCCCCTGCAGTGACGCGCCTGGCCCATGCTGCAATTGCTTCCGATGCGGGTGCGCGACCCTCGGCGCTGACAGGTGGGCGCATCACAGGTAAAGATCCCGCTGCTGACAACAATATTTCCATGCGCAGCCTTGAGGACGGTGGGCTGATAAATTTTACACTGCCGTTGACCGTCAGCCCGGCAGCCTCCGGAAGATCGGGCAAGCGGGTTGCTCCGTCCGGCAGCATCAGATAGGGATGCATCACCGCCTCGCGGTAGAGCACAATCCTCCGCCCAGTCGTTCCTCCGCCCAGATCAAGGGAAGAATGCGGCGCGGCACGTCGGGAAATTATATCCCCCGACTGGCTCCACTTACCCTTGAGGAAGGATGACAATGCTACGCCACGCCAATAGCGGTTCTGTAACAACGCCTTGGCCTTAGCTGGCGTTGTGTCGGGCACTTCAACACGCATCACCACGGTTGGATCAAGCAGGCGGGCGAAATCGCCCAAATAAACAGCGTCGGAGAACCCACTCATCTGCAAACGTGGCTGAATGTTCTGCAGGCGACTATGCGTGTCGAAACGTGGTGCCAACACGAACAGCATCGCCGATACCAGGAGCATCACCAGCAGAGCACCCCAATCAGCCCGCCAATCACCTAGGGGAAGCTCTCCCGCATCACCCCCAACGCCGTACAAGCGTCGACAGGCGCGCCACAAAAGCAACAGAAAGCCAGCCAGTGGCAGGGCATAGAGCACGCTATCGGTTAAGACTGAGGCAGCCAGTATCAGAAAGGTTCCGGTAATCAGGCGGTGCAGATGATTGCGCGGTGTCGCAGCCTCGATACTGACGGCCAGAGACAAGATCAGCAAAAAATCCGTCAGGGCGACGATCCACGACCTGCCCATGACAAGCTCGGCTATCACCCAGAAAAAACCAGCCCAACCAAGCAGGCTTGCCTGCATTTCACCAAGCGCGAAACGTGGCCCGATAGCAAGACGCAGTACACAGGCGATAGCCGTGACCAGCCAGTAGGCGGGGCTGACAAAATCAGAAAGCGCAAGAGCGGCCACCCCAAACAACAGCACACCGAGGGTCAGCCGTTCCGCCTGAACAAGACTGCCGCCGAACTTTACAGCATCAGTCGCCATGCCCGTTCCCCACACCCAGCCATACCCCACCGCTGCCTGCTGCCGGTGAACTGCCGGGCGTGGCTGCCGCCAGACTTCGCCAGGCCTGCAAACGCTCCTTAGCATCAGCCAGCTTGAAACGATTTCGTCCCAACACCAGTTGCCCTGCAGGATGCAGGCGCATCCATCCAGCTACTTGAGCAAGCAGGTGCTCGAATGCCTGATCGGAAGACACACGCAAATCGACGCGTAAAAGATTATCCGCTTCAGCCGCCTCCCGGCCGGAAAAGCGCTTCACCAACCAGCCTGAGGCCGATGGGTCGACAGACTTGCGCCAATGGATACGGTTCGGCGCATCTCCGCGAACATAGCTGCGCAAATCATGCCATTCACCCCCATCAGGCAAACTGGTTTCAGGGTTAACAGGCAACGCAGCCGATGCCGGAACCGCAGCCCATGTCCATTCCATATTCTCCACCCGTCGCTGCAGGTGCCACAAGCCAAGCGGCGCTTCGGTGCTGACAAACAGCTTGGTAAAACGCATCAAACCGCGTCGGGGAACAGGCAAGCGACCCTGCAAAAAGGTTTTGTCTGAGCAGCGCAAACGAAAGTCCACCGCATGCCCCTCACTCTCCCAGCGACCATGCACATCGGCCGGAAACCAGGTGCGCACCTGCAACTCCCGACGCAGGACATGCACGCAACCGGAGATGGAAACGTCGGGCATGCACGCGGATACATCGGGAATGGATCGCAGTACCAAGAAACCTGATACCAAGGCCAGCACACCCATGCTCAGCAGCATGCCGGCGCACAGATAAAGCAGGTTGTTGCCGGAATACGCGGCCGCTGCAGTTACCCCGACCATCGTTGCAGCAAAGATCGCCCCGGGGCGCGTTACACCCAGATGCCAGCCAGAGCCGAGCGGAATACGCAGACGAACAATCGCATCCAGTGCCGAAGTCAGCCAGGGCGGCAGTCGCAGGTCGGCCGGATCGTAGGCCATCGTCTCAGGCGGGAACCGTCACCTGTTCGAGAATCCCCGCCAACGCAGCCTGGGTATCCCCTTCGGCAAGCACCCGGTGGCCGAGACAGGGTTGCCACATGGCCTGCACATCGGCAGCGCTGACATAGCTGCGATTGTGCAGCCAGGCGCGCGCCTTGGCAGCAGCTACCAGATCGGCCCCGGCGCGCGGCGAAGCTCCAAGGCTCAGCCAGCTGCCGTCACGGCTCAAGGCAAGAAGCTCCAGCACATAATCAAGCAACACATCTGATACCGGCATGGCCTGCACCGCGTCCTGCGCCGCAAGCCAGTCACGCACACTGGCCACTGGCTTGAGGCCTGCCAGCTGCCTGCGCCCCACCTCGCCCTTGAGCAGGCGACGCTCGGCATCGCGATCCGGGTAGCCGAGGCGCAGGCGACAGAAAAAACGATCAAGCTGCGATTCGGGCAAGGGATAGGTGCCCAGATGTTCCATTGGATTTTGCGTTGCCAGCACGAGAAAAGGCTTGGGCAGCGGATGTGTCTCGCGTTCGACCGATACCTGCCCCTCCTCCATCGCTTCAAGCAGCGCCGATTGCGCTCTGGGCGTGGCTCGGTTGATTTCATCGGCCAGCAGGATGTGATGAAACACGGCTCCGGGATGGAAAACAAAACGTTTCTCGTCCGGGTGAAAGATTTCCACCCCGACAATGTCGGCTGGCATCAGGTCTGCAGTAAATTGCACTCTGCCAAAGTCGGTATCCAGGCTGACCGCAAGAGCCTTCGCAAGCGTCGTTTTACCCATCCCCGGCATATCCTCAATAAGCACATGCCCGCCACACAGCATGGCAATAAGCACCTGTTCAATGACCTCCTGCTTGCCGGCTAACACCCCATCGAGCCGGGCGGCAAGCCCGAGCATCACCTGTCTGGCATCAGCTTCCTGCCGGGGGTCCGGTTGCATTACGGTTGGGCACATTCAATCATCTCCATCTCCCTGTCCGAGAATCCGAAATAATGGCCGATTTCATGAATCAGCACATGACGGATGCAGTGTGCCACGTCCTCTCCATGTGCACGACAGTAGGCCAGAATCGGCTCGCGATACAAATGAATCACGTCTGGCGGATGACCGCCATAACTTCCCCCTCGCTCAGGCAGGGGCCAGCCCTGATACAAACCAAGCAGATCAAACGGTGAATTCGTTCGCATCTCAATTTGCACATCGGCATCAGGATAATCGTCGGTCAGCACAACCACATTATCAATGGCATCAACAAAATGTGTCGGCAAAGAGGCATAAGCAGCTTCTGCCAAGGCCTGAAAATCGTCTGCATCCATAGCCTGAGACTACAGGCCGGCATCAGGGCTGAGCAACAGACCGGGCAAACCTTCGCGAAAGCCCGGATAGGCAAGTTCAGGCAATAACTCCGCATGCAGCAGGCGGTTGCTCACCCGCTTGTTGTCGCGGAAAAATTCCAACGCCATCGGCGACAGCTGATCCTCGCCCTCCGCAGGCGTCAGCAGCACGGGCGATGGAGCGCCGATCAAGCGCGCCAATTCTGTTACATAATCTGCATGCGGCACTGGATCATCGTCGGCGAGATTGACGATGCGCCCGGGACGAGGCCTGTTCATCGCCGCCAAGAGAGCGCTCACGATATCGTCCACATGAATGCGATTGGAGTAATGCGGCGGCTGCCACTGCACCGCCCTGTAGTCGCCGGCACGCAGACGATCAAGAATATTACGTCCCGCCCCGTAGATGCCGGCAAGCCGGAATATCTCGGAAAAAGCCACCGAATCCAGCCAAGCCTGTTCGGCCCGCAGTCGTTCCATCCCGCGAGGGCTGCCTGGATTGCACGGCCACGATTCGTCCACCCATGCCCCATCCGCATCGCCATAGACACCGGTAGTGGAGAGATAGCCTGCCCATTTTATGCGCGTCATTTTCGGGGCAATAAGGGGAAGCCATTCAAGTTGCGGGGCATGCATACTCTGCCCGCTTCGGCTTAAGGGTATGGAATCAACCACGGCATCTACACCGGCCAGCAGCGAGTCCGGCAAATCGGCAGGCGTAGCAACCACAACCGCCTCAACACCCTTTGCCGCAAGTTCAGCCGCCCGTTCCTGCGAACGCGTCGTACCACTCACCCGCATACCTTTAGCATTACACGCAGCCGCCAGCCGTTCGCCGACATAGCCGCAGCCGAGAACCAATACATGTCTGATTTTGTCACTCATGAGCCCAGCCTAATCACTGCGCCTCAAACAGCAATTCACCCCAGGCACATGCATCAGGGGTGAATATCCTTTGCGAGTGTTAAGTGTTACGTTGCGATCATCATGACAGCCCAGCGGAGAAATCTCAGGATGCACCATGCAGCGCTATAAAATCCTGCATCGCACCTACTACAACTTCTCCGGACCCGTCTGGCTTGAGCCACACACCCTGCGCCTGCGTCCGCGCGAGAACCATGAACTGCGCATCGAATCCTCCAGCCTGACGATCACGCCCCACGCCACCTTGCGCTGGCATCGCGATGTGGAAGGGAATTCGGTGGCCATCGCCACCTTTGAAGCACCCGCCAGTCAGCTATTGATTGAGAGCGAGGTCATCATTCAGCAATACAACGAGAACCCTTTCGACTTTCTGGTAGCCGATTACGCAACCAGCTATCCGTTTGCCTATACCCCTGATGACTGGCTTGTCCTCTCGCCCTACATGCATTGTCCCGAACCAATGGAAAATCCCCTGCTGACCGATTGGCTTGCTGGACTCTGGCAGACGGGTGAACAGATTGAGACCTTTGCCCTGTTGCAACGGCTTTGCAGCCACATCCATCAAAACTTGAGTTACCAACTGCGTGAAGAATCCGGCGTGCAAGGGCCGGAGGAAACCTTATCCCGGGGCACAGGCTCCTGTCGCGACTTCGCAAACCTGTTTATGGCGGCGACCCGCAAGCTTGGACTGGCCGCACGTTTTGTCAGTGGCTACCTGCACGCCGAACCCTCCGCGTTCAATTACGGCTCCACCCATGCATGGGCCGAGGTCTACCTGCCAGGCGCCGGCTGGACAGGCTTCGATCCCACCGGCGGCATTCTAGCCGGCAGCAACCACATTGCCGTGGCAGTGGCCAGATCACCCGAATGGGTGCCACCCGTCGCCGGCTCCTTTGTTGGCCGTCTTGGGGTAAACCTTGATGTGGGAGTATGGGTGAGCGAGCAGTGAAACCCGTAATGTGCATGGCATAGCGTTCATGCCTGCGGCGGATATACTTGCCATTCAATGACCAAACCCTCGGAGAGCGGCGTGCAGCAGCCCGCAAGATTCAACACCCTGCTCGGCTATGCGCCCGGCAATGTGCCGGTTTATTCCTCGCATTACCCTTCGGCAAGCGATGAGGACTTCCCCGACCGCAAGGCATACCGCAGCTATATCGACGGGATTTTCATGGGCTACAAATGGCAGTGCGTGGAGTTTGCCCGCCGCTGGTTGTATCTCAACAAGGGCTGCACCTTCGACAATGTCCCGATGGCCTACGACATCTTCCATCTGCGCAGCCTGCGCTCGGTGCACGACCATACAATGCTGCCCCTGCACTCCTTCAGGAACGGCGCCAAACGCCGCCCTGAACCCGGCTGTATGCTGATCTGGGAGGAGGGTGGCGAATTCGAGGATACCGGGCATGTGGCCATCGTTACCGAGATATTTCCTGATCGCATCCGCATCGCGGAGCAGAATGTCGGGCATCATATCTGGCCGGAGGGACAGGACTATTCGCGCGAACTGAAGGCGCATATCGCTGATGACGGCGGATACCACATCGAATGTTCCTATGACGATGTCGCCATCCTCGGCTGGGTGATCCAAACCGATGATGACACACACGCCGATATCTTTTTTGATATCGATCCGGCACTGCTCAATCTCCATCTGAGTAAGGTTGATGCGAGCCGGCCGACGATTGCCATGCAAACCGAAGAACTGCAACCCGAAGAGAAGGCTTTCGTCACTTTCATGGGCGGCTACACCCTGACGCGCAACCCGGATGAGAAGCTCAGCTATGGCCGCATGTCCGAATCGGCCATCAAGGAAATTCGTCATGCCAGCAATGAGATGCATGCCATGTTCATGCAGGCCACCGATCATGTGCTGGAAAGCGATGCTCTTCTGGAGCGCTTCGGCTTCCCGCGCGTGCTCTGGCCCCGACTGCGCCAATCGTGGAACAACCGGCGCAACCATATGATCACCGGCAGGCTGGATTTTTCCGTTTCCGAGTACGGCGTAAAGGTTTATGAATACAATGCCGATTCGGCTTCCTGCTATATGGAATGCGGACAGGCTCAGGGACGCTGGGCCGAACTACATCGCTGTAAGGATGGCTGGAATCCGGGCAGCCATCTGCATGAAATGCTGGTCCACGCATGGAAAAAAAGCGGCCTTGATGATGTGCTGCACATCATGCTGGATAACGATCCTGAAGAGACCTACCACGCCCTGTACATGAAATCCGCCATCGAAGAGGCAGGTATTCCCTGCAAGGTGATCCGGGGCTTAAGCGATTTATTCTGGGGCGATGATGGCAGCGTTGTGGACCGCGATGGCAAACGCATCCGCTGGGTATGGAAAACATGGGCCTGGGAAACAGCACTGGATCAACTGCGCGACGAATGCACCGAGGATGAACAGCCGCAACTACCCTACCAGGGCACACGCCGACATGCGAAACCGCGCCTTGTCGATGTGCTGCTGCGCAAAGACGTCAAGGTATTCGAACCACTGTGGACGCTGGTACCAAGCAATAAGGCCATCCTGCCGGTACTGTGGGAGATTTTCCCCGATCACCCCAACCTGCTCGACGCACAATTCAACCTGACTGCCGACCTGCGGCAGAACGGCTATGTAGCCAAGCCGATTGTTGGCCGCTGCGGCTCGAATATCAGCATAGTGGGGCATAGCGAAGAGGTCATCGAGGCCACCGACGGGCAGTTCGACAACCGCGAACTCATGTATCAGGAATTCTTCGAACTGCCACAGCTTGGCGGGCGTCATGTGCAAATTAGCACCTTCATGGTGGACGGCCGCTACGCCGGTGCCTGCGTACGTGCCGACGCCTCACCCATCATTACCGGCGGCAGTGATATTCTGCCGCTGCGTATTGTGCCGGATGGTGATATACTATTTTCAGATTAGACGGATTCGATCACACAGGAGTAAATAATGAAACTGACATGGATGGCTCTGGCCATTGGCCTGATCTTTGCGGCCTCCCCTGCCTCTGCTGCAGATATGAAGCTGGATCTGAATATCCCCGAAGTGAACGTAGAAGGCTTGCAGGGCAACGGTAATGCTGTGGCCCTTTGGGTCGAGGATGTCAGACAGGAAAAAATTCTCGGCAAGAATTTGCAGGGCGACGATGTCGTTCTGGGCTCGGATGTGGTAGCAGCGGTCATGGCAAACGCCTCCTCATCCCTGCGAACAGCCGGTTTCAAGGTTGAGCCATATCAGGTCAATGCCCCCGTCGCCATGTTGATTAGCATCAAATCGCTGAGCTACGCCGCCGAAAAAGGCATGGTGACCAACACGGCGAAGCTGTCCGCCAGGTTTATAGCCACCCTGAGCAGCAATGGCGTAATGGTAAAAGAAAGAACAATTGGCACATCGGGCGAATACACCCTGACACTGTGGGCCGGCAAAAAGAAAATATCCGAATTGGTCAGCGAATCGCTGGGAGATACAGTGAGCGCACTATTACAGGATAGCGATACCGTGACCTTCCTTAAAGAAGCCCCGCAAGGTGTGCCCGCTCAATAAACAACCCAAGGGTACAACTAGTCGGAACTTCCCGGAGACCCGTTAAACCACCAGCTGTGCAATGACTTGCAAACTTATTCAGTGAAAGAAAATGGCCAGCCAGACGGTGTCAGTTTCAGCATCCGTCCATGCAACGCGATGCTTTTGATGCGCGGGAAGCAACAGAAAATCGCCTGCCATGAAACTGCGTATCCCATCTTCCCCAGCGATCTCCAGTCCAGCGCTACCCGCCAGTAACAGCACCCACTCATGCTCCGGCTGGTCGTACCAGAACCCCAGCGGCGAGGCTTGCCCTGTTGAAACAATCCGCTCAATACGGATGCCGTCAGCATCAAGCAGGGTTTGCGTAATCTCCTCAGGAAGATTTGCCGGAATAGCATCGAACACGTTACTTATTTCCATGATGAAATAGCCTATCGGCTTTATCCACCGCGGCAAACCACCTTTACAACCCGACAGTTGACAGCGAGGTCGCCCTTCCCATCATTGGCACTCCTTCTCGGGGAGTGCCAGAAACTTTCTGTGAGGGGCTTGAATCAGCGCATGCTGATTCCTATATAGATATCTACGGTGGCAGCGCCACCCATCTTTTAACGAAACGAAGGAGCATCAACGATGTCAACAAAGGTCCGTCCTTTACATGATCGTGTCATTGTCCGCCGTCTGGACGAAGTAGAAAAGTCCGCCGGAGGCATCATCATCCCGGATACCGCCAAGGAAAAGCCGGTCGAAGGTGAAGTCATTGCAGCAGGCAAGGGCAAAATTCTGGAGAACGGCGACATCCGCCCGCTGGACGTCAAGGCCGGCGACAAGGTCATCTTCTCCAAATATGCCGGTACCGAGATCAAGCTCGATGGCAAGGAATTCCTGATGATGCGCGAGGATGACATTCTCGGCGTGATCGAGTCCTAAAAACTCGAATTCTTAGCAAACCGAATCCTGTACAGAACCCAACACAGATAAAGGAGATTAAAGAATGGCTTCAAAAGAAATTCGTTTTGGCGAAGATGCCCGTTCGATGATGATGCACGGCGTCAATCAGCTGGCTGACGCAGTGAAGGTCACACTGGGCCCGAAAGGTCGCAATGTGGTCATCGATAAAGCATGGGGCGCACCAAGCGTAACCAAGGACGGCGTATCCGTTGCCAAGGAAATCGAGCTGGAAAACAAGTTCGAGAACATGGGCGCACAGATGGTCAAGGAAGTTGCTTCCAAGACCGCCGACATCGCCGGTGACGGTACCACAACCGCCACAGTGCTGGCGCAGGCCATTGCCAAGGAAGGTATTAAATCCGTTGCCGCCGGCATGAACCCGATGGACATCAAACGTGGTATCGACAAGGCCGTGGAAGCAGTTGTTGCCGAGTTGGGCAGGCTTTCCAAGCCGGTCAAGAATCAGGCAGAAATTGCTCAGGTGGGCACCATTTCGGCCAACGGCGACGAGGAAATCGGTAAGATCATCGCTGATGCCATGGAGAAGGTTGGCAAAGAAGGCGTAATCACCGTGGAAGAGGCCAAGGGCCTAGAAACGGAACTGGATGTCGTGGAAGGCATGCAGATCGACCGTGGTTACCTCTCCCCGTACTTCGTGACTGATACTGAGCGCATGGAAGCCAACATCGAGAGCCCGTACATCCTGTTGCATGAGAAGAAGATCTCCAACATGCGCGACATGCTGCCGATTCTTGAGGCAGTGGCTCGCTCAGGCAGACCGCTGATCATCATCGCAGAAGACATCGAAGGCGAGGCTCTGGCAACGCTGGTGGTCAACAAGGTTCGCGGTGTGGTCAACGTGGCTGCTGTTAAGGCACCGGGCTTCGGCGACCGCCGCAAGGCCATGCTCGAAGACATGGCCATCCTGACCGGCGGCAAGGTGATTTCCGAGGAATTGGGTCTGAAGCTCGAGAACGCAACCCTTGAAGACCTCGGCTCAGCTGCCAATGTGAAGATCACCAAGGACACCACGACCATCGTGGACGGTGCTGGCGCCAAGGCTGATATCGAAGGCCGTGTGGCTCAGATCCGCAAGCAGATCGAGGGAACCACCTCGGACTACGACAAGGAGAAGCTGCAGGAGCGTCTGGCCAAGCTGGCCGGCGGTGTTGCTGTGATCAAGGTCGGCGCTGCGACTGAAGTGGCCATGAAAGAGAAGAAGGACCGCGTGGACGATGCATTGCATGCCACCCGCGCTGCTGTTGAAGAAGGCGTTGTGGCAGGCGGCGGTGTCGCTCTGATCCGCGCCCGCAAGGCGCTGGACGGCATGAAGGGTGCCAATCACGACCAGGATGTAGGTATCGCTACCGTGCGTCGTGCAGTAGAGGCCCCGCTGCGTCAGATCGTGGTCAACTGTGGTGATGACGCTTCTGTTGTGGTCAATGAAGTCTCCAACAGCAAGGATGCTGATTTCGGTTACAATGCTTCAACCGAAACCTACGGCAACCTTGTCGAACAGGGCGTCATCGATCCGACCAAGGTCGTGCGTACGGCACTGCAGAATGCAGCTTCCATCGCTGGCCTGTTGATCACCACCGAAGCCATGGTGGCCGAACTTCCGAAGAAGGACGCGCCAGCAGGTGGCGGCGGCGACATGGGCGGCATGGGCGGCATGGGCGGCATGATGTAAACCAAAACCCTTAATATCATAAGGTAGCAAGAAAGCCTGTAAGCCTAGTGCTTGCAGGCTTTTTTCTTGCTATTCACTGTCAGTTAGTCGCATAATGACGCATCAAATAGCGGTGCAAGTGGTGCAACTATCGGTACAAGTATCAAAACCATGATGTGAAATGAACCGATTTATAAAACCATTTGCACCGAAACCTTTCGGAAAGGTGGTTTTATTATGAAGCTCAAAGACTTACAGATAAAGCATTTACGCCATAGCGGTGCAAGTAAAAAAACTGAACCTATTTCAGACGGTGACGGCTTGTTTCTCATCCTTCACCCATCCAACACCAAAACATGGCAACTTCGCTATACGCTGAATGGCAAACGGGATAAAATAAAAATTGGCGATCACCCCTATCCAGCCGTAAGCCTCGAACACGCGCGAAATCTTGCGGCAGAGCTTCGTGAAGAAATCGCCCTTGGCATTGACCCCAAAGCAAAAAAGGAAGAAGCAAACAAGCGACTATTTGAACCGCTTGCATTGGAGTGGTGGCAGGACAACAAAGAATCTTGGAGTGCCGACCATGCCGAGAAGGTGAAAAAGTGGCTGGTTAAAGATGTGTTCCCTCAAATTGGGAAGCTGCCCGTTACTGAAATAGATCATGGGCATATTGCAGACATCATGCTTGGCATTGAAAAAGCAGGGCATCCAACCTGTGCAGCTCCGATTTTGAGTGTACTTAATCGAATCTTTGGCCGCGCCTTGGTTCGCAAGTTCACTACGATTAACCCTGCGCAATGCTTCCCCCTTAAAGATGTGATTAAGCCTATACCCAAAGTTCAGCACAGAGCTGCTATCACGGAACCCAAGCAGCTTGGAGCACTACTGCGCGATATTGAAAACTGGAAGGATGGCGCATATAGCACCGTTCAATCATTGCGACTTATTCCCTATATCTTTTTAAGACCGAAAGAAATCAGGCTGATGCGCTGGGAGTATGTGGACTTTGACGCTGGATTGATCCGCCTGCCTGATTCTGAAATGAAGAAAGACCGTGATCATCTTGTGCCGATGGCTCGGCAAGTGATGCAGCAACTCAAAGAAGTGCAGATCATGACCGGATATAGCCCCTATGTGTTCCCATCCAGCCGCAACAGCGAACTACCCATGAGTAAGAACGTTATCACCAATGCATTGAGAGTCATGGGCTATGGTGCTGATGTGATGTGTGGACATGGTTTTAGAAGCACCGCGTCAACATTGCTGCATGAACAAAATTGGCATCATGATGTGATTGAAACACAGCTTGCCCATCTTACAGGCAGCGCAACATCAAGAGCTTACAACAGGTCAATGCACTTGGCAGAGCGCACCAAAATGATGCAGGCATGGGCTGATTACCTTGATGCATTGCGTGATGGTGCTGAGATTATTGCCATCGGTAGAAAAGCATGAGCTCCACATTAGAAGATGAAATTAAGTCTGCATTACAAGCCGCCGCACATGGGGCCGATTACATACAAGAAAAAGTCAAATACATGACCTTGCCTGAAAACCTTGAGGAATGGCTTTCAAAGCAAAGCGACTACGCTTCAACTTTACCAAGCGAACTAGAAGAACAAAAAAAAATAATTAACCGATATATTCAAATTATTTCAGGGGAGCTGAAAAAAAACGATGATTCTACGTTGCGCAGATTCTTTTATATGCTTTTAAAGGAAATCGATATTACCCACGACAATGAAGGAATATTAGCAAATAATTCTGCAAGAAAGGCTAAAGGTGAGAGAAGTAATCCATCATACTCTGATGACTTAAACCGCATTATTCGAAATAAAATAAAGTGCCTGAATACAACAAATACAAGAAAAATTTTATATAGTCTTGATGGTGAATCTTTTGGTTGTATAGATTCTATAGAGCTAATTGATAATAAACTGTCTATCACATTCGTGGGGATAGATGACACATTAAAGGATGCGCCTTCTATAGGTTTGAAAGCACTTAGTAATCGAATAACAAAACTAAAACAATAAACTTTTCCCTCTCACATACTGCGACGAAATTTGCTTTGGATAGTTGTGCCAAATCAGCTCAATAAAGAGCTGTAGGAGGCAAGAAAATGAAGAACTACCAAAGAGCACAAGCCCTTGCAGATGAAAAAAATGTAAGTGTCTCAACAATCTGGCGGTGGACTGCTGCTGGAATTATTCCACAACCACTACGACCAACCAAAAGAACAAGCCTGTTTGATGTTGAAGCAGTTGATCAAGCTTTGGCAAGATTTGGTGAAGATAACGCCGCCCATGCCACCGAAGGATTGGGGGCATCATGAACACACTTAATAACAATCCATCAAGTGAAACACAGCGCAACATGATCCTGGAGCTTATCGCCAACAATAGGTGCATGAGCACGCTGGATGCTCGTAACAACAGCATCATGCATCCTGCAATGCGAATTAAAGAATTGCGCTCAATGGGTCACAACATCGTTACTAATTGGATCAGACAAGCCGATCAGGCTGGCGTGATGCACCGTATAGCTGTTTATACCCATGATGGTGATGCTGAATGAATATCACCATTAAAGAGAAGGCAAGGGCTCACCTTTTTGGAGTGTGCCTGATTGATTCAAGTTTTGCATATCGCTTACCGGCATCTATCCACTTATCTGAATATGGAGCGTTCACCATTTCCATGATTCAGCAAGGTTTGGGCATAGAAGCGATCATAAAACACTTAGAAGCTGTAGGCATAGCAGAGGCACAAGACATGCTTCTAAACGCACTGAAGGCCGTTCCTGATGGCATGTGTTTGTATTCTATGTTCTGGGATGCGGTACAGGTGCTTACTGCCAGCATGGTGAGAGCATGAACATCTATCTTCATGCAGCGGAATTGTCTCAATATATAAAAGCGGTTTCGTCTCAGCGGTTTCGTCTCAGCTAATGGGCAATCAAGCCTTGGAATCATTAGAAATCGGCAACAGTAAAACCGTCCGAACGAGACGGTTATTACTAATATCTAATCTAGGAGATAGCTCACTTAATAGGAAAAACAGCACGAGAAATAGAAAGACAAAATTGGCCTGTGAAAGTTTTGAGCATGAAGGCGTGCATTATAAGGTCAACTCAAAGAAATCAGGCATCTATAAAGAGATCATGTTCAAAATAATTGAGCAGATGAAAATAGCTAGAGAGATACACAACCGATTGCTAGTGGTTCGGTTTGATTTGCACAGTGGAAATTTCAGCCAAGGGAATGAAGAAATAAGCCTGTTTAGGAAACAAATCATACAATGGGTCACAAGGCACTATCAAACGCACTCTATAGGCTTTGTGTGGGCTAGAGAGCAAGAAAAAGCCAAGTCTCAGCACTACCATTTAGCCATATTCATTGATGGTGACAAAATCAGGCACCCCAAAAGGCTATTGAAAGAAATCAGAGACAAATGGGAAGTAAAAGACCCTTGGAACCACCACAAACCGTTTGTTGAAAAACCAGCCTATTTCATTAACAGCGACGAAGTGTTTCATGATGCAGTTTATCGCCTGAGCTATTTGGCAAAAGTTAGAGGTAAGGGCTACCGACCGGAACAGTCTAAAGATTACAGCACCAGTAGATTGAGGTTGAAAAATGATAACTGAAGATACAAAGCAGGCAGCAATATCAAACACAGAAAAGGCATGTGGTAAGATGGCAAAGGCAGAGCGCATTTCCGCATCTGGAGATGCAAGGCCACATGAAATGATTATGGCTAACTGCCTTGTGAAAGAAGCTGATAATTTAATGGCTGTTGATTCTGATTCGCTGGAGCTTGAATCTGGAGAGGTTAAAGCGCACTCCAGCAAGCAAAGCATGTACCCACTGACCGAAAGCCCTGATATGGCAGCGGTAGAGTCATCTATCCAGAGAATGGAGCTTTCTGGAGGTGTGGACTGTTTAAGTATCGGGATTGATACAGCGAACAGCATTAAGGCCAAAGACACGCCCGAGAGGATGCTTGCTCACCAGATGGCCGCTTGTCACAAGGTGGCGTTCAATCTGATGAGGGAGGCTGAACAGATAGATGCCAGGTATCGACTTGATGCAAATACAGCCAGTGTTATTCAGTCGCGCAAACTCAATTCAGCCAATCGTTTGATGCAAACCTTTCAGCAAGCCATGCTGACATTGCAGAAGATGCGAACAGGCGGCAAGCAGGTGATGACGGTACAGCATGTTCAAGTGAATGATGGTGGTCAGGCCATCGTGGCGGGGGGCGATGCGGGGCGGTCAAATGGCGAAAAAGAGTAAACCCTATAAGCCGTTTGAGAATATCCGATATTGTGGCGCAAAAACGCGAACAACAGAGCAACCCTGCAAGGGTTCAGCTATGGCAAATGGTCGCTGTAGGCTGCATGGTGGGCTTTCTACTGGCAGGCCAATCACAACAGGCCAGTGGACGAAACAGGCCATTGAGCAGCGCAAAGAGGCTGCTCAGATAATCAGGCAAATAAAAGAATCTATTGCCTCCCCAGTATAAATAATGGAGAAATTATTGGCATGCTCTTGCTGGCGACTGTCTCAAACCGCCAGAATTGGTCATTCAGCTTTAAGCTGTGCCTACTGTTTATGGGATGGGCCACAATATAGGTTCACTTGTATTGAATCAGTAATAATTGTTTTGTGCTGTGCTAGACTGACTGCATCCTGCAAAGAGGAAGGGAGGGGTAGATGTTTGAAGAGGGGCTTCCAGATTTCCTAGTAAGTGGTGAAAAGGCTCGATTAATTCCTGTTGGGAAAGAAAGTAATAAAGAAAGAAATGTGGCATCTGTTTTTCTTTCAGCAATATCTGCTGTTGATGAGTTTGGGAAAGAGTTACTAAAAGAAATTGGTGCCCCAATAAACTCGCGATCAAAAATCCATTGCTATACCGAAGTAGTATTTAAAGAAAAGATACAAACAACAAAAGACCGCCCGGATGGATTGATTGTTGTTGAATATGGAAAGACCTTCTGGATGGCACTGGTAGAAGCAAAAATCGGGAACGCCCCATTAAATAAAGAGCAAATAGAGACGTACTTAGATATAGCAAGGACATTCAAAGTTAATGCGCTGATAACCGTCTCAAATCAATTTGCCAGCTTACCAACTCACCACCCTATTCAAGTAGATAAGAGAAAGATAAAAACTGTTTCTCTCTACCATTGGTCATGGACAAGCATCGTGGCCAACGCCCTTCTGCTGGCATCGAACAAAAGCATATCTGATCCTGATCAGGCATTTATTCTTGAAGAATTACTTCGCTTTCTTCGTCACCCTAATTCGGGAGTCTTGTCATTCACTAGGATGGGGCCGGAATGGAAAGATGTTTGCCAAGCGGTTTTAACTACCCCTCTAAAGAAACACGCCCCAGAGGTTGAATCGACCGTAAGTACTTGGCATCAGCTTGTTAAGTATCTCGCTTTAGAAATGAGTGTAGCCACTAGCAATCCCGTTGCAGTTTATATGAGTAGAAACCATAAAGAGTCAGCGCAAAATTACATGCAGGCTGGCGTAACATCATTGGTTGATCGTAATGAACTGGAAAGCCAATTCGTTGTCCCAAACACAGCAGGGCGAATAAAACTCGTGGCAGATATTAAGGGGAGAACGCTAGTTGCATCTATGCGGTTAGATGCTCCAAAAGATAAGCAGCAAGTAAAGTCTAGAGTCGCATGGTTGGTACGCCAACTCAGCAAATGCGCTGACACAGCCATGCAAATTAAAATCATCTGGCCTAATCGATCAGCTGACGATGTCTATTGTTTAACCGACCTTAGAGAAGAGAAAGTTGTAGTAACCCCTCCATCAGCGAAAGCCTTACCGAACGCTTTTGAGGTTATGCGCGTTTATGAACTTGCTGGCCGTTTTGCAGCTCCCAAAGTCTTTGTCGAAGAAGCCGAAAAAATATTGCCGGACTTTTATGAAAATGCGGGACAACATCTAAGAGCGTGGATTGCACCTCCACCAAAGATCAAACCGCAAAGGGATGAAGAAGATGAAGATAATCGAATCAAGCTGGAGTGACCGGCAAGGTGTGCGGCCAGAACTAGTCACTCATCACGCTTAGTAAATAGTCGGTTTATTGAGCTTGGCCACAATATTTCCTCACCTGTAATATGTATTGCTTACCTTCAGGTAAGTCGAAGTGGCCATCGAAGCTACGACCATTACTCCCAAAGGCCCTTACTGTGACCTTCTCACCAGATAGCAGGGCATCTATCATTGTCTTTGCGTCATCGGGCCAGAATGCCTGCCCAGATAACGCTGGTGTTGCAGTGGAATTAACTGGTGGGTTTTGATCAACCCTGTACATAATCTTCATATTATCTTGGGTCGAGTAGAAACCCTTAATGCCGATTACTACCGCTAGTTTTTTGTCATAGCAGCCAACATCCAAAGTACCCCAAAATTCAGAAACCCCTGTAGTGGAAAAGGACACTTTATCTGTCATAGCATCTTTCGTTTCAGGCGACATATACCAAGAGGTCTTAAACTCACCAAGAAAAGCGTCAGTCCGTTCTATTGTTTGTTGAACGGTATAGCGTTCATAAGCTAGGTAGCCCGCGAGAAGAAGGGTGGCTACCCCCAAGATTATCAACAGCCACTTAAATGCTTTTTTCATGTTTAACCCCTGTGATACTAATTGGAACAACATGCTCCCCATAGGTCAAACGATTAAAAACAACTACAAGGCTGCTAACATCGACAGCAGTGAATATATCAGTTCTGGCGAAGCACGAGGTTGAACAACGGCAGGAAGTGGCCAGTTTGATACAGTCACAAACAACTTATCAAAAGTTAAGCGCATACCCTATCGGTTCAAGTATCGGTGCAAATAAATATAGTTAGATTATAAAGCTTTTAAATTTATAGTGTTACAAGCCGATGGGCGGCATGATGTAAGAGCCCTGCCCGGGCACAAAAACGAAAGCGGCCTCTCCGGAGGCCGCTTTTTCTATTTGGTTCTGACTTTGTTTTGGTTTTAACCTTGGGTCCCGCTTGTAGCTGTGCCGGATCGGGTACTTGCCCGGCGGACAAGCGCAAAAAAAGTGGGGTTCATTCGCGGTTTGCGCCCACCGGGCGAGTACCCGGGCCGGGAATTCACAGCTACCCGTGGGTGGCCTTCTTTGCTTCTTTCTTGGCCACGCAAGAAAGAAGGGAAACAATCACCAAAGGAAAAAGAACCTCAGCGGTTCGAAGAATCAGTCTCCGGAAAATAACGACGACTGTCGGGAAGCGGCCATATCATCGCCAATATCGCGAATCTGGCGACTCGCCCAACGCGCCGTCAGACGCTTGCGCTCCGATAACGATGCCTTTTCCATCTGACCCATCGCAGTCAGCAAGGTATCCAGATCACGTGGCAGATGGGTAAGCATCAAGCGAATCACCGCATCATCAATCTGCCACTGACGGGAGACAGCTACGGTCTGCAACACCGCCGTCAGTTCCGCATCGTTTTTCGGAGGATGCATATCCACCCGTTCCAGCGTAGCCAATCTGCTTACCAGCTCGGGCGGTGTCTGAGAAAAATCAGCATTGCGCCACAGCAGAGCCAGAGGGCGCTGTGCCTCGCGACTGCGCTCCAGCAGATGAAACAATGCAATGGCCGTGGCGCGGGGAAGCTCCCCGTTCGGCACGTCGAACAACCACCATGCAGCATTACCCAATTCAGCCAGCCAGCTGGCCACCTGCCGTGTTGACGCCTGTGCTGCATCGGGATGCACAGACACAAAACCCAGATGAGGGTGCTCCTCAATCAACAGGTGTGCCAGATGCGTCTTGCCCGCCGGTGCCTCCGAGTTCAGCCACAAGCGACCACCATGAACCAGCCAAAGAGCCAGCCTGTTTTGGGCCAACTCCACCCCGCCATGCCGAACCCATTCGGCATAGGCATAGCTCGGTGGCAAATCAATATCGAGCAGTTGCTGGCGCATCAGACCGCGTCTGACTGCTGGCTATCCCGATAGCGCCGATCGATCTCGCGCAACAGCACGGTGGCAGCGGCAGTCACCGGCACAGCAATCAACAGGCCTGCGAATCCGAAACGCTCGGCAGCAATGGTCAGGGCAAGCAAAATAACCAGCGGGTGCAGACCCAATCTGTCACCCAGCACCTTGGGCGCCAGATAAAAGGCTTCCAGCAGATGCACTACAGTAAATACCACCAAAACGCCGAACAGATGCTGATCCCCGCCAAAGGTCCACAAGGACATCAGGCTTGCCGCACCAAAACCACCGATCAGGCCGACATACGGAATAAAGGCCAACAGACCGGAAATCAGGCCGATAGCCAGCGCAAAGGGAATACCGGCCAGATACAAGCCAATGCTGTAAAGCACGGCAAGGATCAGACAAATAGAAAACTGACCGCGCAGAAAGGCACTGATCATGGTATCAATTTCCCCAGTCAGGCGCAGAATCAGATCTCGGCTACCATGCGGCAGACGATCCTTGACCAGATTGCCGATTTTCTCCCAGTCGTAGAGCAGGTAGAAAGCGAACAGCGGCACCAGAATCACCTTGAACAAACCGAGAATCGTTCCCAGCATATTCGTCACCGCGGACAATCCCCAATGCGCCCATGGCGATAATTTTTCCAGCCCAAGCTCCCTGACCTGTTCGTTCAGCCACTGACTCCAGCGCTCCAGATCACCACCGATATCCACGCCGAGATTGGCTAGCACCCAAGGCGCCCATTGATCCTTCAGGCGCAAGACAATATCAGGAAGCCCCTGCACCACATGGATGGCTTGCGTCACAAGCGGTGGCAAGAGCAACACCATACTCAGTACTGCCACACTCAGACCAAACACAAAGACCAGCGGCGTGGCGATATTGCGTGATATACCATGGGCATGCAGCCAGGCAACCAATGGCACCAGCAGGTAGGCCATCAGCCAAGCGACAAGCAGAGGGCCTGCCACACCGGAAAGAAGCCACAGAATACCTGCCACGGCGAGCAGGAAAAGCCCAACCGTCAGCCACCATTGCCATGAACGATTTGCCAGCATCATCCCCCCTTCTCCGCATGCACGGCCTTCAAGGTCCACAACACCATATATTGCACACCGGAAGCCACCGTAAGGCCAAAGGTAACCCACACGGCAATGAGCATCAGCGTTTCTGGAAAGCCGTAAGCCATATGCAACAGGGCCAGCAGCACGTAGAAAATCTGCGCAACCGTGGTGCTCTTGGAAAGAAAAGTCGGCTCCATGCGCAGGCTTCGCGTCACCAGTTCATAGAGGGCTGCGCCGCCAATAATGATCGCATCACGGAAAATCACGGCAAGAAACACAAACAGCGGCACCTCATCGACATAAAACAGACAAACCATGGTGCTGACCAGCATCAACTTATCAGCCAGCGGATCGAGATATGCGCCCACTGTGGTGCGCATATTGAAGTGCTTGGCAATGGCCCCGTCGAGCATGTCGGTAAATCCGGCAACGGCCATAAAGATCAGCGCCTGCAAGGGCTGATCCATCAGGATAAAATAAACGATCACCGGGGTCAGCAGAATGCGCCCCAGCGTCAGCAGATTGGGAATGTTGATAACCTGTCCCATCAGCAATGTCGCATCAAAGTGCCACCATTTACTGTATCACCCAACTGCCATCGGCAAGCCGGTCCATCCGGTAACCACGGCGGGCAAACCACTCCCCCAGCCAACTCGTATCACCACCTTCGAGCTGCACCCTGTAACGCTGCATATCGTGACCCAAACGGATAGGTGTAAGGCTTCGCACGCGCGGATCGTGGCCCAGCGATTCCTCCAGGGCCACCTGCTCCAGTAAGTTGCCTGAGCGCTGCACAATCAGTTCGATAGTGAATTCACTCACACCACCTTCAGCCCCCTGAGTACTGGAAAGAGCCAGCGCATCGTAGGCATAGGCATCGCGCGCCTTGAGCAACACCTCATCAAGCCAGTCTTGCAGAACAGGCAGGGAGTCTGCATCGGTAATCTCGCGCGTTTCAACAAACTCAGCCAATCTGGACTGGCCGCGCACCGACAATTCGACACGCTGGGAATCCAGCCAGCGCCACGCCACAACAAGGCCCGCGCCATCATCGCTTAGTTCGATACCATGTGCCGGGGCTAATCGTGAAGAATCTTCCTCAAGCAACTGGGTCGTCTGCCGCATTTCCTGTCCTGCAGCATTGCGCACACTTAGCAGCAGGTGAAAACGCGGAGGAGTGACGATAGCTGCAATGTTCGCCTCACGCAGTGCTGCAAAAACCCTTTCTCCCTGAAACTCGATCACTGTAACTTCGCGACCTGGGACAATTCTCGCCACCATACTGCTGTCGCTACCGAGGGTATCGGCAAGACGACGCTGTGCCACAGGGACAATGCGATCCCAAAGGATTGGCAATGCCTCCTTGAGAAGCAGACCGGTATCGGGCGTTCCCTGTAAGGATGCATCTTCAATCAGCTCAACCGTAAATCGGGCATCACCTTCCTGCGCGCAAACAGAAAGAGGCACAACAAGCTGAAGCAATAATGCCAACCCGACGCAAACAACCGGGGAAAATCTTGCGACAGTGGCTATTTGACTATCCTCAGATGACCCACGCGTCGACCGGCGGGGGATGGGACATCGGCATCCACGATAGCGGAAACGGTGTGCTCCTGACTCATGGCTGGAGAGGGAATAGAAGAAATGGCATCGCCATCCTCATCCTGGTCGGTATCGTCGCGCATACTGCGCACCGCTTTAACCACTGCACGAATTGTTTCTGGCACATCATCCTCCCACAGAATGCCATTCTCCAATTGCTGCTCAGGCATATACGCCGCCCAGATAGCCTGCATGGGAATAACACAATGGAATGGGCTGCCGGAAAAGGTGAGATCTGATTCAAGGGAATCATCGGTGATACGAATGTGCTGCGGCATGCGCACATTAAGCACCAACCTGAGCGCTGGATCGCCGCGCAGATACTCCGGCACCAGAATATCGTCGCCGGTTGTGTTCACCACAATATAAATTCGCCCATGCCGCGAGAAATACGCACGCAGCTCACGGGCCTTGGCAGCCCCGGCCAATTCGATGCTCATATGCACCTCCGTATACCGCATCTTAGCTACGACAGCACAACAAGACAAAAATAGCGGAGCGGTCCTGTAAGCCGGGTTCTGTTCCAGCCGAAGCCTTCGATGATCATTCATCTGGGTGTGCCGTTGCCGACACACTCTAGCAGCCTACCCGGAAGCAGCGCGGGCCACGCCTATTGCTTCCCTATTTGGCCTTGCTGCGGATGGGGTTTACCATGCCCTCGTCCGTTACCGGACAAAGCGGTGCGCTCTTACCGCACCCTTTCACCCTTACCCTGCATCAATGCAGGGCGGTCTACTCTCTGTGGCACTTTCCCGAGGTCGCCCCCGCCGGACGTTATCCGGCATCCTGCCCAGTGCAGCCCGGACTTTCCTCGATGCCTGCATAAATGCAAACACCGCGACCATCCGAACCACTCCGCCGCGGCGATGGTAGCCGGCATGACTAGAAGATGCATCCCCCCATCGACCGCGCTATAGTCAGCTCAAGAATAGACAAGCAAGGGGTTATCGGTGCGTATCGGTCTGCTGATTATTGCCATTATCTGCCTTCAACTCACAGGCCCGCAGCCCTTGTTGGCCGCTGACAACTACACCTATTACGGTACTGAGGACAATGCTCCGATTCTGCCTCGCGCCATTCAAAACATTGAAATCAGTGGCCTGAAAAAAACCCAGCCGCGAACTGTACTGCGCGAACTACCCTTCAGCGTCGGCGATACTTGGCAGGAAAGCGATAAGGCGACCGGTGAGCGCCGCCTGCGTAACACAGGCCTGTTTGCCGAGGCTATCATCACCCCACCAGACAGGGACGGCTTGGTACATATCTGGGTACGCGACCGCTGGTCACTGTTCGTGCTTCCCGAGGCATCGCGCTCCGACATAGGCAAAACCAGCGCCGGTATCGCCGCTACCGAGCACAATATGTGGGGCCTGAATCACAATGTGCGCCTGGCCACGCGTGAAGAAACCGGCAAGAACTTTACCGGGGTCAAGGGCACGAGCTTTTCCGGCAGCTACCTGTGGCGGCGGATCAATGACGGACCGCTCAGCCTGAGCTTTTCCGGCAATACCGGCCAGCGGGTTTTCGACACCTTCCAGAATGGCCAACTGTATAGCCAATACAGGGAACAAAATGTCAGTTGGGCCACGCAACTCAGCATGGCGCACGGCCCTGTGCCCGGAGAAGGCTGGGGCAGCCTTCTTGGCTTTTCCAGCAGTCTGTCCAGTTTCACACTTATGTCCGGGCCACCCTCGACTACGGTCATTGCCAAACACCGCAATGCCATACAAGCAGGCGTCACCTACCAATTAATCGACGACAACATCACCTGGCTGACAGGCACCAGCTTCAACTATACATGGGATATCGCGCACCGCGGCCTCGGCTCCAATCTCAATGTGTACCGCCAAACATCGTCGTTCTCCAGTCATATCCCCATTCTGGACACCGGCAGCACCTTCGATTTCCGCATCAGTGGCGGCGGTGCAACCGGCAGTGTGGCGCAGGACGGCCTGTTCGATATCGGCGACGGCCGTGGCCTGCGCGGCTACCTGCCCGGCGAACTGCAGGGCACCTATTACGTGTACAGCAACCTTGAAGGGCGCATACCGATCAAGCCGGGTAGCAATTTTCAATTGGTCGGCTTTACCGATGTCGGGCAGATATGGAATCTCGGCAGGCGTGCTCTTGATAAGAGTGTCATCGTCGGGGTCGGAGCTGGCGCCCGGCTCACTCTACGCTGGCTGGTCAACGGTACCTTTCGCACCGATGCCTCTTACGGCTTGGCCACCAGTAACTGGCGCTTCTATTTCGGTACCTCGCAGGCGTTTTAGCTCCTTTCCTCAAGGAGAAACATTTCTACCGCACCTCCGCTTGTAGAATCTGGCGACAAAGTTCAGGGAAGCTTGCAGCATGAAAATCCCAAGGCTCGCGAGGTTCTTTTGCCGAAACCAGCGCCGTTCGCGCCCCTATGTCGCGCGCCGCTGCGAGATTGTCCTCCATGTCATCGATGACAAGGGCCTTCGCCGCGGACACGCCCTCGGCCTCAAGCAGGAACCCAAGTGTGGTGCTGCATGGCTTCGGCATGTAGGCATTGAATCGGATGTCGTAGATAGTTGAAAAATGCCGCTCAATGCCGAGGGCAGCAAGCACCCGTCCGGCATGCTCGCGCGTGCCGTTGGTATGAATAACCTTGCGCCCGGTCAGTGCGGATAGTGCTTCATCGAGTGATGCGTCCGGCTGCAGCATCTCATGCACGGCAATATCGTGCACCTCATGCAGGAAGCCCTCCGGCTCCGTACCGTGATGCAGTATCAGGCCGCGCAGCGTCGTGCCGTAGCGACGCCAGTAATCAATGCGCAGTTCGTTGGCCCGGGCCTCGTCCACACCCAGTTCACGCGACACAAAGGCTGTCATGCGTTCGTCCATGTGCGCAAATACCCCGCAATCAGCGGCGTAAAGGGTATTATCCAGATCGACAACAATAAGCTCGAAAGGCATAGCTCATCCTATGTCGCATTTCCCTGCCATGCACCTGTCAGGGTAAAAATTGGATTTGTCGGCATAGGATATTGCAGCTAGTTTCCTGCGCATGAAACTACACTGCACACCCGTCGAAAACATGCTGCCTGGCAGCGCTGTGCTGTTTCTTTCCTGCTTCCTTCTACTCGCCTCCTGCTCAACCGTTCAGCAACAACAGGCGACAACCATGGGCGGCATTCAGGGAGCCACAACCGGTGCAGTCATCGGCGCAGCGAGCAACAAACCCGTGCAGGGAGCAGTCATCGGTGCGGTCATCGGTGCGACAACCGGTGCAATCCTGTCCAGCCCACAGCCCGCATCCCAACCGATTGCCAGCCAATAAACAGACGAAGTAAAGACCTACAAACAGCCCAACAACTTAGCTACAGGAGCTTGCCGGCAAGCCATCCGACAGCCCCCAATCAACAAGTCTACAGCGTTTTCAGATAGGCAATGAGATCAGCCTGAGCTGCAGGATCACAGATACGCTGCACTCCCATTTTCGTTTTGGCTGAGGCATCCCCTGTGAAGCTTTTCACACCCTGAGTCGAATCACACACCCATGCTGCCAGATGCGCCTCATCCCAGCTCCATGCCTTGCCCGGCTTAATGAAATCGGTGAACTTGTAGCTGAATCCGGCAGCGGAACCTGCCTCGCGACCAAAGATGCCGGCAAGTCCAGGCCCCATCTTGTTTTTCGCATCAAAACTATGACAGACAGCGCATTTTCGGGCCAATTTCTTGCCGCTTGCCGCATCCCCGGCCGCAGCAGAGGCGACCGCCTTTGTCGCCACAGGGGCTGCCGCCTGAGGCTTGGCTGGCACGGCAGCTGCCTTCGTTTCTGTCTTGGCCACGGTAAGACTGTCGGCCATACTCGAGGCCTTCGCCTCTGCCGCATCAGCCATACTCCTGGCCTGCGCCGCTGCTGCCTCGGCCGCACTCCTGGCCTTCGCCGCTGCTGCCTCGGCCGCACTCCTGGCCTTCGCCGCTGCTGCCTCAGCCGCACTCCTAGCCTTCGCCGCCTCGGCCTCGGCTATGCTCTTGGCCTTCGCCGCCGATTCACTCACTGCGTCGGCGACCTTTTCGGCCGCAGCGCTTGCCGCTTGCTGGGCGGAGGCCACCGGTTCACTGGCCGGCGGAGTGGTCTTTTCGGGTTCGTTTCCCTGACATGCGCCAAGCACCAGCAACAGGGTTATGCCAACAAGGCATCGTTTCATGACAACCTCCTCGAAATGATTTTTTCTTACTCTAGCAGAAGAAGCCTGTCCTCACAGCGGAAAAGTCCCCCCCGGGTGCTGTGGTCTTGCAAAACCGGCGCGATTCTTGCTCGAGTTTTGTAGATAAAACAACGTGTTCAGACTATAAAGAAAACATGGAGGATGCCATGTACCACACGATGCACCTTCGCTGCTTCCGACCGATAAATCTTACCCTGCCGATCCTCTTGATCCTGCTGGCCTTCGCCGCAGCCCTTCTTTTCTGAAAATAATTCAGACGAAATATAACAGGCAAAATTTCACCACAAAGTTCACGAAGCCAATGCAACATGGATGGTTTTTCTTCTCGATTTGGTTTTGACTTCCGGTCCCCTTTGCAGTCGTGTCGGCGCAGAGTCCGGATCTTCTGCTTCGTGTCCTTCGTGGTAAATCCTTGCTTTCCCCTTACCCCTTCCCTGGACCCTTAAACAACACCACTAGCCAGACGCCGCCGACCACCAACATCAGCGAGGATAACAGCATGCCCATGGTTACCGGCCCAAACAGAAATCCGAGCTGCACATCGGGCTGGCGGAACTGTTCGCAGAAGATGCGCGCCAACGCATAACCCACCAGGAACAACGCCACACGCGTACCCGCAGGCCAATCGAAGCGACGCGTGCTCCACAACAGGGCAAAAAGCGCCACGCCTTCAAGGCTGAGTTCGTAGAGCTGGCTGGGGTGTCGCGGGTCTGGCCCGGCATAGGGGAATATCATGCCCCATGGCATATCCGTCACCCGTCCCCACAGCTCACCGTTGATGAAATTACCCAGACGCCCGAGCGCCAGACCAAGTGGCGCTACGGTGAAGATACGGTCGGCAAGCAGAAGGAAGGGAAGCTTATGCCTGCGACAATAAAACCAGCCGGCCAGCACCGGCCCCAGCATACCACCGTGAAATGACATACCGCCCTGCCAGACATACAGAACCTCAAGCGGATGCTCAAGATAGTAGGAGCCGTTATAGAAGATAACATAGGCCAGACGCCCACCCAGCACCACGCCGAGAATCAACCAGCTGAACAAGCCCTCAAAGTGTTCCGGAGATACAGATGTACCCCACTCGCCACGCGTCAGCATCTGTAGTTTGGCTAGCTGATAGATGGCTAGAAAACCAAGCACGTACATCAGTCCATACCAATGGATGGCCAAGGGACCTAGCTGGATGGCTACCGGATCAATCTGCGGCCAGTGCAACATCAGACAGCCACCCACAGCAGCAAAGCGCCGAACAGGATGCGGTACACACCGAAGGCGACGAAGGTGAAGCGCTGTAAAAAGCTGATAAACAGACGCATAACCAGCCAGGCAGAAACAAAGGCGACGACAAAGCCGGCCAGCAGCGGCATCAACTGAGCACCGGAAAAATCGTGATAATGCTTAAGCAAATCAAATCCGCTGGCCGCCAGCATGACGGGCAAAGCGAGCAGGAAGGAGAATTCAGCACTGGATTTGCGATCAAGGCCAACCAGCAAGGCGCCGATGATGGAAGCACCCGCCCGGCTGGTGCCGGGAATCAGGGCAAAAACCTGCGCGACACCAATCCACATGGCCTGCCTGTAGCTCATGTCCTCAACGCGCTTCACCCTATATTCCTTTCCGCGATGCAGATATTCCACCAGCAGGAAAACAATGCCGCCGACAATGAACATGACGGCAACCGTTTCAACGGTGAACATGGCTTTGATCTGCTTGTGCAGCAACAGACCGACAATGCCGACGGGGATAAAGGCCAGCACCACCTTTTTCCATAACTCGATATGCCCGAGGGTGAATTTCTCGCGGTAATTAGCCACCACTGCAAGGATGGCCGCCAGCTGGATAATGACTTCGAATGCCTTGTTATCCTCGCTTTGCGCGATACCCAGCCAATGACTGGCGACAATCATGTGACCGGTGGAGGAAATGGGCAGGAACTCCGTCACACCCTCGATAATCGCCAGTAAAACCGCCTGCAAAACATCCATGTGCATCATCCCGTTCGTCTATCGTTAACCTTGTCGGCACTCTACGTAATGTAAATTCGAAACAACACTGTTAGCGTTTTCCTTGCAAAGACAACACCTTATCCAGGCCCCGGAGGCATGCATGTTTGCCCGATTGCTGAAGTTTTTCGACATCCTGCGCCGTACCGTTGGCGCCATTCTGTTTCTGGCCCTGCTCGCCCTGCTTGGCGCTGCCCTTATCTCCAGCCGCCCGTCAGTACCGCAGGGCGCACTGCTCGTACTCAACCCGCAGGGCGAAATCGTTGAGGAGCTGAATACGCCCACCACCTTCCCGCCCGACTTTTCCGCTGCAAGCCAAACCCGGCTAAGTGATTTGCTGCGTGTACTGCGTGTCGCACGCAGCGATGAGCACATCAGCGGCATGCTGCTTGATGTGCAGGATATGGATCATATCTCGCTACCTGCCCTGCAATCACTGGATCGTGAAATTGATGCTTTCAGGAAGAGCGGCAAGAAGGTGATCGCCTACGCCGACCAATACTCGCAGACACAATACCACCTTGCGGCCCATGCCGATGAAGTCTGGTTGCATCCGATGGGCATGGTGCTGCTCACCGGCCTGTCCAGCTACAACAACTACTTCGCCGATGCATTGGAACGCATGCATGTGAAAATTCATCTGTTCCGCGCAGGCAGCTACAAATCAGCAGCTGAACCGCTGGTACGCAACGATATGTCGGATGCGGCCAGAGAAGAAACAGAGTCCCTGCTGACTCAGCTCTGGCAGGTCTATAAGGCCGACATTGCCGCTGCCCGACCTATCACAGCCGAGGCCATTCAGAACATGCTGGATGACCCCAAATCGGCCATGGCGCAATACGCCGGCGATCCTGCGGCTCTGGCGCTGGGCACCCATCTGGTGGACCGGATCGGCACACGCAGCGACATGATGCATGCGCTGGATGCAATGCCTGAAGCCGGGGAGCCAAACCATGTAGAGCAGCCTAGTATCGAATTCAGGCAATACCTGCATGCCATCGGCGACGAACCTGCAGGGGATGGTGCCAAGGTTGGCATCCTGACTGCCAGCGGCATGCTCACCGACGGTCAGATTGCCAGCGGCGGTCTCAATGGCGACGACTTCAGCGAGCTGGTCGAAGCTGCTATAGAAGACAACAGTATCAAAGCCGTTGTGCTGCGCATCGACAGCCCTGGCGGCAGCGTGCAGGCCTCGGAAACCATCCGCCATTCACTGCTCCGCCTGCAACAGAGCGGCAAACCTATTGTGGCCTCAATGGCCGGCATGGCCGCCTCCGGAGGCTACTGGATTGCCGCCGGAGCCGATGAGATTTGGGCGGCACCCACCACCATCACCGGCTCCATCGGCGTATTCGGAGTGTTTCCTAATCTGGCCGGTGGGTTGGAGTCACTTGGCATCCATAGCGATGGCGTCGGCACGACCACCATTGCCGGCGGCCTCAGGCCGGACCGCCCGCTGCCACAGGCCGTGGCCGATGTACTGCAGGCCGGCGTGGATCATGTGTATGGAAACTTTCTTGATATCGTATCCAAGGGGCGACACCTGGACCCGGGCAAGACCGCGGAACTGGCTGAAGGACGGGTATGGAGTGGTAGCGATGCCATGCAACTGGGTCTGGTCGATCACCTCGGCGATCTGGATGAAGCCGTCGCAGCTGCGGCCAGACGCGCAGGAATGGAAGATGATTATGGCGTAAAGCGTATCCGTGCGAAGCAAGGCCTGAGCGAGATGCTGCTGGAAACCTTCCTTGGTGAGTCAGGTGTGCGGCAGGCTGGCATGCACATCCTTGCCTCGCTAACCGGTGGTTTGAGCGTCCACTTGCAGGACACAGGAAACAGTGCAGGCAACTGGCTGCGCATGCTCAAATCCGAAGGCGGCATTTACGCCTATTGTGGCCTGTCCCCGCTCTGATCTGTTTATTACTTGCGTAAAAAGGGCAACAGCAGCAAATCCTTAAGGCTGTCGGAGCGACCCGACTGAAAATCAGGAAGGCCGATACGCATAGCGTCATGGCCATATTCCGGTTGAGCGACATAGCTGCCGAACAACCTGTCCCACAAGGACAGATTAAAGCCGTAATTACTGTTTGTTTCACTCACCAGAACGGAATGGTGTACCCGGTGCATATCGGGGGTCACAAGCAAAGTACGCAGCATCGAGTCAAAGCGAAGCGGCAGGCGCACATTGCTGTGATTGAACATGGCCATCCCATTGAGCAGGATTTCAAATAACAACACAGCTATCGCCGGCGCGCCAAGCAGAGCCACCGCGCCCATCTTGATCAACATGGAAATCAGGATTTCAATGGGGTGAAATCTCAGCCCCGTACTCACATCGATCTCCTGATCGGCATGATGTACCCGATGCAACCGCCACAGGATCGGCACAGCATGAAACATCACATGCTGGGCATAAATCAGCAGATCAAGCAGCAGCAAGGAAAGCAAGACCGCCACCCCTCCGCCAATACCCAGCCAGTGGAACAGCCCGAAACCCGCCTGCTCCGCCCAGATAGCAATACCCAGCGCACCGGTAGGCAGCAACAGCCGCACGAACACAATGTCCACCGCAACCAGCGCCAGATTGGCCGGCCAGCGACGATAGCCCAGTTGCAACTGGCGGCGTGGGAACAGCAACTGAAGCAGGGCCATTGCGGCTAGCACACCGACAAACACGGCCAAGCGGATCGTCGCATCGTTCATCGAATCATCCATCCGCTCAGCTTACCTCCCCCAAATCGTACGCGCACGGGAACAAAAGATTCCTGCCTCAAAAAGGAACAGGCGGCTCCGTGAAGAGCCGCCTGCTTTGCAACCTGAGATAGGGGAGGGGGAAGATGTCTCAGGCTGCTGGTTTCTTGCAGGTGCTAATGCCAAGCAAGGGGTAAAGGGGACAGAAATTAATCAGGCCGGTGGCCAATGGCACCACACCAATCCATGTCCATGGCGTACCGATTCCGGCTACCGCCAATCCGATAAGAACCAAGCCTGCAACTATCCTCAAAATCTTGTCTATTCTGCCGACATTCGCTTTCATTTGTCATCTCCCTAGTGTGTATTGTAGTTCATTTGAATGGTGAAGCATGCAGAATCACCACCACATATCAGGCAATGTAATACCCTGACCTCATTGCTTCCGTAACAATGTCACACAGTAGCTAATCAAAAGATAGGCAATATGGGATGCCCTTATGGTAAAACCTTCCCTTGTCTAATTCCCGGCTTTGGATACGCGCACGCTGATGGTCAGATCACGCTTGTTATTCTGCTTCTGAAGGCCGAGCAGGACGGTGGAAAATTCATTGGCCGCACTATGGCTCGCGGCCAGGCTTACCCGCTCACCAAGCTTCACTGTCACCTCGGTTGCAGCCTCGGCCACCATGATTCGATTGCCATCCTGCGCCTGAGTCGTTTGCGGCTGGGTATTGATGCGAAGCGGTGCATTGGTCACCACAAGCTGTTGGGTGTTACCCGTATTCGTTGCAACCTGCCTGAGCCAGGGACGGATACTCAAACGCACCTTATTGCCAGACAGCAGGGTGGCCTGCACATCGAAGCCACCTGTTACATCAAGGAATGCCACATTGCTTGCACTCACGATGCCGTGGGCTGTAAGATAATTGCGCACGCTCTGCTGCACAGCGCGGATTTCGCCGGCCTCAATATGGCCGACTGCTCCGGAGGATGTGCGCAGCATAAAATCACGCCTGTTGCCACTCTGTTGTGAACTGGCATTTGCATCGAGTCGAACCCAGCCTCCCGGCAACACAGCCGTAATGGCTACGCCAGCATTACTGTTTTCCACCTGCTCGGACATCTCCACCTGTACAGCAAACTGCGTCGGTGCCCTATCCAATTGACGTAGCAGATCACGCACCTTTTCAATATGCGCTGCATCGTCACTGACAATGAGGATTCTTTGTGAAGGCAGTTGCGCGATACGCCCCTCGGCAGAAAGCTGACTCCGCGCCACAGCCACCGCTTCATCGAGCGGTAGGTACATCACATCTATCGTGGCTGTGTCTGCCCACCCCGCCCCACTATGCAACAACAGCATTGCTGCCAAGAGCAAGGAAAAGCGCAAGGGCATGTTATTACTTGGTATCCGCGAACACAGCAATGCGCTCATCGATACTGGCCGGATCCTCATGAATAATCACCTCGGCATCGGGAAAGGCGGCCATGATTTCCGCCTCGACTTCATCGGAAATGGCATGTGCCTGGATCAGGGTCAGATGATCGTCCATTTCCAGATGCAACTGGATAAACTGGGTTGCGCCGGATTTCCGGGTACGCAGATCGTGCATACCGCGCGTTTCCGGATGGCGGTGGACAATCTCCTTCACCTTCTGCCGGTCTTCCAGCGGCAGCTCCTTATCCATCAGGTGATCGAGCGATTCGCGCATGATTTCAATGGCGCTATAGAAGATATAGGCGGCAATACCGAGAGCGAAAAGTGGGTCGAATCCATGCCAGCCATATACAGCCAGCAAAAGGGCGACAATCACGCTACCGTTGATCAGCAAATCGGTCTTGTAGTGCAGATGATCGGCCTTGATCGCCGTGGAGCCGCTCTTTTTGATGACATGGCTCTGGAACAGCACGAGTCCCAATGTGGCAACGATGGAGAAAATCATCACGGAGACACCGATGGTTGCCGAGAGAACCGGTTGCGGATGCAGGATTCGATTGACGGTTTCCAACACCAGAAACAGCGCCGAACCACAGATAAAGGTGGCTTGGCCAAGGCCGGCGAGCGATTCCGCCTTACCATGACCAAAGCGATGTGCCTTGTCGGCCGGCTCCAGAGCATGACGTACTGCAAGCAGGTTGATAATTGAGGCCAATGCGTCGAGGCAGGAATCAATCAGCGTGGCAAAAAGACTGACAGAATCGGTCATCAGCCAGGCGACGAGCTTGGCAACAATCAGCGTACAGGCCACACCCGTCGAGGCATAGGTGGCAAGGCGCATCAGGCGCGCGGTTTCAGGCGTGCTTTTGGCGGCTGGATTACTCAGGGTGGAATCAGTTGCCTGATTTATCTCATTCATGCCAGCCATTCTGAAGCAGAGCCCCGGCGGAATAAAGGGGCAAGGGAGCAGAACACCCAAACAAAAACCGATGAAGGGGATGATCCGGGCATGCAACTCAAGCACACCACCATTTTCAACGATAAAATGGCCGCCGGAAAATAATCAGTGCTTGCTCAGATGGCCTTGGCCTGTTCAGCAGCATTACCGATGTAGCTGGCGGGCGTAAGGGCCAGCAGGCGCTCCTTGGCATCAGCAGGGATTTCCAGCTGCTGCACGAAGGTGCGCAGGGCAGCAGCATCGATACCCTTGCCTCGCGTCAACTCCTTCATCTGCTCATAAGGATTGGGCAGGCCATAACGGCGCATCACTGTCTGCACGGCTTCACCCAGCACTTCCCATGTGCTATCCAGATCGGCAGCCAGATGATCCTCGGCCAGATCAAGCTTACCGATACCGCGTTGCAGCGATTGCAGGGCCAGCAGGGTGTAGCCGTAGCCTGAACCAAGATTGCGCAAAGCTGTGGAGTCGGACAGGTCGCGCTGCCAGCGGGAAATCATCAGCTTGGAAGAAAGGTGATCCAGAACCGCATTGGCCAGACCGAGATTGCCCTCGGCATTCTCGAAATCGATCGGATTCACCTTGTGCGGCATGGTCGAGGAACCTACCTCGCCGGGGATGGTAATCTGGCGGAAATAGCCAATGGAGATGTAGGACCAGATATCGCGGGAAAAATCGAGTACGATATTGTTGAAACGGCACACGGCATCATTGAATTCAGCGATGAAATCGTGCGGCTCGATCTGCGTGGTATACGGATTAAACTCCAGTCCCAGCGACTCCACGAAACCCTTTGCTGTTTCTACCCAGTTCACCTCGGGATAGCTGACCAGATGCGCATTGTAGTTACCCACTGCACCGTTGATCTTGCCCATGACCGGCACAGCAGAAAACTGCTCGCGCTGGCGCTGCAGGCGATAGGCCACATTGGCCCATTCCTTACCCATCGTCGTCGGGCTGGCCGGCTGGCCGTGGGTTCGCGACAGCATGGGTACATCGGCCATATCGTTGGCACCGCCCTTCAGGCTGGCAATGGCCTTATCCATGGCCGGCAGCAACACATCGCGCCGTGCTTCAGCCAGAATCAGGGCATAGGACAGATTGTTTATATCCTCAGAAGTGCATGCGAAATGGATGAATTCGGACACTGCCTCCAGTTCCTCCACATCCGCCACCTTTTCTTTCAGGAAGTACTCCACGGCCTTCACATCATGGTTGGTGTTGATCTCGATGCTCTTGATGCGCGCTGCATCCTTTTCGTTAAAGCCCTCGACAATGGCGTGCAATGCCTTGCGCGCAGTAGCAGAAAAACTCGGCACCTCGGCAATGTCCGGGTGGTCGGACAACATCTCCAGCCAGCGCACCTCAACGGTCACGCGGGCACGTATCAGGCCGTATTCACTGAAGTATGGGCGCAGCGCGTTGATTTTTCCCGCATAGCGTCCATCAAGCGGGGACAGGGCAGTCAAACTGGAAATGGTCATGTGATAACTCCGGACAGTGGTTGGCGCAGCATGATGAACCATGGAGAAGGAGGAGGCAAATCAGTTGTGGCTGAAATGTGCCGAATTCCAGTCTGAAGCTTCGGCATGAACTGTTCTCGCTAAGGTTGTGAAAACAGGTTTGCCAACGATGGCCAGCGGCCACTGAGCGCAGTTTCATGCTGAATATCACCCTGACGCACATCCAAACTGCCACTGATATCACCCATCGGGCTAACCATCGCTTCCCCATTCGCCGACAACTTCCTATTTATAAATTTCAGCCGTCTGAGTTGCAGGCCCGTGTCGCTGATATTGAAACGGGTTGAAATTCGATCAAACCCTTCCCCGGCATCGCCTTCCAGCTTCGCCGCTGCTTCATTTTTCCACTGAACCAGATGCGCCGCTCTGGCCTCTTTCCAACGCCCTTGATGGATCTCGATATCCCCATTTCCTCTCCAGCCGCTAGCCTCTACCCCTTTCAGCCCCAGAGGCAGGGTGCCGCTGAATGCTGAATTCAGAAAGGCAAGGCCATCCATTTTCGCACCCACCACATCTGCAAGCCCTTCCAGCTTGTTCAGATTTACACCAGCCATACCTGCACGGCCGGAAAAACGAACACCGCCGGAGACGCCTTCAAGAAGCATATTGCGACTCTGCACAGACCCATCGGCCAACTTGCCGCGAACATGGTCCAGCTCAATCCTTCCTTTGCGGGCAAGATAGCCGCCCTGCATACCTTTCCAGATATTACCGTTCCATTGCACATCCGTTTGCCGGAAGCGTCCTTTTATGTCCGAATTACCAAGCCAGGCAGGCAGTGATGCTTCAGGCAACCAGGCAAATGAAGAGCGACTGATATTCAACTTGCCCTTCAGGCTGGAAAGATTCACATCTGCATCAAAATCGGCAAAAGACGAACCATGTTGCCAGTTCATTTGCTTTGTCAGCACCTTGCCATGGCGCAAGCTGATATCCCCGCTCCACATCTCTCCATCCCGCCCGAAACCTTTCAGATGCAGGCTTCCATTAGCCGCCCCAAGCCATTGCCGCATACCTGCATCGCTGGACAGAGCAACATGCTCAAGCCCACCTTCCAGCATCCCCTTCCAGCCGCTTAATTCTCCAGGCAACACCACGCCCTGCGATTTCAGACTGCTCAAGTCCACCAGAGCACCGGCAAAGGATAGGTCCGGAACCTTGTCCGATAACATCAGCTTCATTTTGCCAACCCGGCTCTCGCCAAGTTGCAGATCGCTGACCTCCAGTCGAGATTGCCCCTCATACCGCCTGTAGTTGCCATCCATCGCGGCAGCAAGACCCGAAGGTTTTGCAAAGCTCTTTCCATAGGCGATGGATGCCTCAGCTGCATCCAGGGAAAACTGCAGCGTGGACTGATCAGCAACTGACTCCCACTCCATAGAACCGCTCAGCACACCTTTCCCGCTTACCTTGTCGCCCTTGCCCGAATTCACCACAAGACCCGATTGCTTCAAAAGGATATCGCCAAGCGGCGACCAAGTGTCATCCAGCCTGTTCAGGCGCACCGTAACATTCAGCTTCTCACCAAGCTGCTGCAGTTGGGACACCTCAATAGAGCCCTTCCCGCCCGCCGGTTGGATATAGGCATGCTTAAGCCGGAAATAATTCAGTGCGTCCATGTGTAGATCGCCAAACTCAATCATCGTGTCCGGCAGCCCGACTGAAGCCCACTTCATATTCCGCAGGCCAAGCTTGCCATCAAGTCGCCAGCCCTGTTTTTCCTGCTTGAGATCAACCCGCCCATCGAGCTTGCCGCTAAGTGGAACATCGATGGCCAGCGCCTTGAGAATAAGAGCTGGATTAGCCCCTTGGGTATCGATCCCCACCTGGCAAGGCTGTTTCGATTCACACCCTCCGAGCAGAACCAATCGGGTTTTATCACCAAAGCGCACAAAGGCATCATGCAGCTGGAAATCATCCGACGAGTACCCGATCGCCTTGCCTCGCCAGGAAAGCTCGGGTAATTCGCCATGCTCATCCCGCGTCAGTAAATTACCGAACCACTGCCACTCGCCCCCATCCTCGAGACTGAAGGTGAGCGATGCATCGAGCAGATCGTAATGCAGTGAAGGTAGCGGCAGGCCATGCAGCTGATCTATACGCAATTGTGTGGCTGATATCCGGCCAAACACCTTGTCTTCACCGGCGTTAAACGAGCGTATATAGCCCTGGCTGGAAAAATCGCCCCCGGCATAACGGCTCTGCAATTCCCACGTTGTCTGTTGTTCGCGCTCAATGCGACGCACGGTGGCAGCCACTTCGTCGGCTACAACCACATCGCGCAACAGAATCTGGCCCTGCCGAAAGCTGAAAATAGCGGTGTCCTGCAACAAACGAACGGCAACAGGCATTGCAAACAGCTGTTTGGGAGGAATGGCCTTATCCAGATGCAACACAGGATGCACCATATCAATGGCAGTGAGACGCAGCTCACCAAAGAGCAAAGCCCATGGAGAAATATCGAAACGCACGACATCGGCAGCAAGCCACCAGTCGCCGTCTCCATCTATACGCAACTTGGCAAGCTTCAGGCTAACACCATGCTGTAAACTCAGCCTGGCCTTTTCGCCATGCACTGTCCGACCGGTCGTCTGCTCAAGCTGGGTTATCACCCGCTGATGCAAAGCCTCATCATCAAGACGAATGAAAACAATCAGAAAAGCGGCAAGCGACAACAGCAGTGCGCTGATGATCCCTCTGCGCACCCACTGCCGCATTAGACTCTCACCCCTTGAGCAGGTCTTGTAGCCGCTGATTGACCATGCCCGGATTGGCCTGACCCTTCGATGCCTTCATGACCTGCCCGACAAAGAAGCCGAACAATTTGTCTTTACCTGCACGGAATTGCTCAAGCTGGCCGGGATTATCGGCCATGATCTGGAGAATCAGCGTGTCGATCGCACCGCTGTCACTGACCTGTTTCAAGCCCTTGGATTCGATAACCGCATCGGCAGATTCACCCGTAGCCATCATCGCATCAAGTACATCCTTGGCAATCTTGCCGGAAATCGTGTTGTCGGCGATACGATCCAGTAAGCCTGCCAAATCCTGCGCCGACACCGGGGAATCGGCGATATCCTTGCCCTGCTCCTTGAGGCGGCCAAGCAGCTCATTGGCCATCCAGTTGGCACAACGTTTGGGATCGGAAGGATGCGCCGCCACCAGCGACTCATACCAGCCGGCCAAATCAAGCGTCTGGCTGAGCACATCGGCATCGTAGCTGGACAGACCGAACTCCGATTCAAAACGCTCGCGTAGCTGGCCGGGCAATTCCGGCATGCCGGCGCGGATCCCATCCACTTCCTCCTGCGAGATGCGTAGCGGCGGCAGATCAGGTTCCGGGAAATAACGGTAATCGTGCGCCTCTTCCTTGCTGCGCATCGAACGACTCTCACCCTTGGCTGAATCGAACAGACGGGTTTCCTGCACCACCTGACCACCGTCTTCAATCAGCTCAATCTGGCGCGCCACTTCGTAATCAATGGCCTGTTTGATGAAGCGGAAGGAGTTGAGGTTCTTCAGCTCGGCACGTGTCCCCAGCGCTTCGCCAAATCGACGTACCGACACATTGGCATCGCAGCGGAACTGTCCCTTTTCCATATCAGCACCCGAAACATCAAGAAAGCGAACCAGTTGATGCAGTTGCTTGAGATAGGCCACGGCCTCATCGGCCGAACGCATATCAGGCTCGGAAACGATTTCCATCAGAGGTACGCCACTGCGGTTCAGGTCGATGTGTGACACTCCGTCCAGCCCCTCATGCATGGACTTGCCGGCATCCTCTTCAATATGGATGCGCGTGATACCGATGCGCTTCTCGCCATCGGCAACAGGGATATCAAGATAGCCATGCTCGACGATAGGCAGCGGGAACTGGCTGATCTGGTAGCCCTTGGGGAGATCTGGATAGAAGTAATTCTTGCGATCGAATTTCGATTCGAGATTGATCGTGGCATTGATCGCCAGGCCGGTCAGCACGCTCTTGCGCGCCACTTCCATATTCAGCACCGGGAGCTGGCCGGGCATGCCAAGACACACCGGACAGGTCTGGGTATTGGGTTCTGCGCCAAAGGCCGTGGAGCAACCGCAGAATGCTTTGGTATTGGTGTTGACCTGAACATGCACTTCCAGGCCGATGACTGTTTCCCAGTTCATGACTCACCTCCAAAGGCTGCTGGAGCTTTTGTCGTCCAGTCCGTCGCTCCTTCATATGCACTGGCAGCACTCAGCAATACATCCTCACGCCAGGCCGGAGCAATCCACTGCAGTCCAACCGGCAGATCCTCAACAAAGCCGCATGGCTGACTCATACCGGGAAGACCGGCGAGATTCAGCGCAATGGTGAAGATATCGGAGAGGTACATGGTAATCGGGTCATCGGTCTTCTCGCCGATTTTAAAGGCCGGAATCGGACTGGTCGGCGTGGCAATAATATCCACCTTCTCAAAAGCATCGAGGAAGTCCTGACGAATCAGGGTGCGTACCTGCTGCGCTTTCAGGTAGTAGGCATCGTAGTAGCCGGATGACAGGGCAAAGGTGCCGGTCAGGATGCGGCGTTTGACCTCCGAGCCAAAGCCTTCATCACGACTGCGGGTGTACATATCCACAAGGTCTTGCGGATTCTCGCAGCGCTTGCCGAAACGTACACCGTCATAGCGGGAGAGATTGGCCGAAGCCTCGGATGGCGCGATCACATAATAAGCCGCCACCGCATACTTGGTGTGCGGCAGGGAGATATCGACAATCTCAGCACCCAGCTCAACACACTTGGCCAGGGCTGCCTCGACAGCAGCGCGCACGCCCGCATCCATACCATCGACGAAATACTCTTTCGGCTTGCCGATCTTCAGGCCCTTCATGTCCACGCTATCGCAGGCGGCCAGCCAGTCGATCTCGGGTGCATTGACCACCGACGTGGAATCCCCGGAATCATGGCCGCACAGAATGGCGGAAATCATGGCCGTATCGCGCACTGTGCGCGTCATCGGGCCTGCCTGATCGAGCGAGGAAGCAAAAGCAATAATGCCGCGCCGCGACACTCGCCCATAGGTCGGTTTCAGGCCCGTGATACCACACACGGCCGCCGGCTGGCGAATCGAACCGCCGGTATCAGTCCCCAATGCTGCCGGCACCAAACCGCCAGCCACGGCCGAAGCCGAACCACCGGAGGAACCGCCTGGAATACGCTCAACATCCCACGGGTTACGGCATGGTCCGAAGGCACTGGTCTCTGTGGACGAACCCATGGCGAACTCGTCCATATTGGTTTTGCCCACCAGAATCGCGCCGGCGTTCTTCAGACGGGTAATGACATGTGCATCATAGGGCGCGTGAAAACCTTTCAGGATATTCGAACAGCAGGTTGTCGGCCCGTCCTGCGTGCAGAATATATCCTTAACGGCAATCGGCAGACCTTCAAGCGGGCGCGCGCCATGTTTGGCACGATGCGCATCAGAAGCCTTGGCCTGATCGATGATATGCTTGTGATCCACATCCACGAAGGCATTAAGCTCGCCGTTATGGGCATCGATGCGGTCAAGATAGCGCTGGGCAAGCTCGACGGCGGTGGTTTCACCGGCATCAAGCTGTGATTTCAAATCGGAAAGGGAAGAGAATGGCATGGCTTACTCGATGACCTTGGGGACAACATACAGTCCGGATTCAGTGTTGGGGGCTACCGCCTGCAAGGCATCACGGCGGTTGGCATTGGTCACCGCATCGACTCGCTGCGGCATGGCGACATCATGCGGATGTGCCGTCGGCACAACGCCTTCTGTATTCACTTCGGACAGCTGCTCGATATAACCGAGAATATTGGAAAGCTGCGGGCCCAGATGCGCCGCCTCATCATCGGTAAGTCGGATGCGGGAAAGCATCGCTACCTTGTGTACATCAATGTCCATGGTTCCAGCCTCATATCTTGCATTTCTTGATTTCAGGAAAGGGAACGAAGCATAACCATCTGCGTCGCATCACTCCAGCGGCGAAGCAAAAAGGAAGGTGGAGTTTACTGATGTTAGCGTTATCAGGGCAATGAAAAACAAACCACCGACCTTTGTTATCTTTCCCCCAACTCGCCTTCATGCTTGAAAGACACGCTGCGAATGCGGGCGTTGCCAAGGTACAGCTTGCCACTGATGGTGTAATTCGGGTTTTGCTGCTTATCAAGCACCATCACCTGCCGGAATATATCCAGCATGGTGGTCGTCACCACCAGTGAGGTTTTTGCCTCACCCAGCCGCGGCACGGTAAGCGCTTCATTATTCACCCCGCGGGTAAAGCGCGAATCGTTGATATCCAGTTTAAAGCTGAAGCCGGTAATATTCAGGTCAAAGTCATTCGGGTTGATAATGCGCAGATCAATCTTGGCGCGCTGCTCAAACATTCCTTCCGCCTCAAGCGGCACGATATTGATGACACTGATCTCGGGTTCTTCCATGGCATTGAACCCAGTCGCGCATGCAAAAAGAACAGGGAGCAAGACCACAAGCAGGCAGGTTCGCAACAGGTGTCTCATGCAGATGAGTATAGCTGCGTATGCAGTGAAAAGTCCAAACCGATGGCTTACCCCATCCGTCTACCGCTTAGGGCAGACGGCACAGTTCCCGTACTCTTACTTCAGGGCGTGCAGCATATCCTCGCACGCCTTTTTGGCGTCGGAGAACAACATCATCGTCTTGTCCATGTAGAACAGGTCGTTATCCAGGCCTGCATAACCCGCAGCCATGGAGCGCTTGATGAAAATTACATGTCTGGCCTTGTCCACATCGAGAATCGGCATGCCGTAAATCGAGCTGGTCGGGTCGGTCTTGGCCGAAGGGTTGGTCACATCGTTGGCACCAATGACCAGCGCCACATCCGTCTCGGCGAATTCAGGATTGATTTCATCCATTTCCTGCACGGCATCGTAGGGCACATCGGCCTCGGCCAGCAGCACATTCATATGCCCTGGCATACGTCCGGCCACCGGATGAATGGCAAAGCGCACCTTCACTCCAGCCGCAGTCAGCACATCGGCAACCTCTTTCAAGGCATGCTGGGCACGCGCCACAGCCAGGCCGTAGCCTGGGATGATGATGACGCTTTCAGCATTCTGCAGCATGAAAGCCGCATCCTCGGCGGCACCTGTATGATACGGACGCTCCTCACGGGCGCCCCCTGACGAACTCCCAGCGACAGCACCGAATCCGCCCATCAGCACATTGAACAGCGAGCGATTCATCGCCCTGCACATGATGTAGGAAAGAATTGCACCGGAGGAACCAACCAGCGCACCGGACACGATCAGCATATTATTGCTCAGTGTGAAACCAATGCCAGCTGCAGCCCAACCGGAATAGGAGTTGAGCATGGACACCACCACCGGCATATCGGCACCGCCGATCGGCACAATCAGCAGTACACCAAGCACCAGCGCAATGCCCGTCATAATCAGGAACGGCGTCCATTCACCGGTCATGCAGAAGACAACGCCGGAGCCAATCATGATGATACCGAGCAGCAGATTCACCAAATGCTGACCGGGAAAAACCAGAGGTCGTCCGGAAACCAGACCCTGCAACTTGGCAAAGGCAACCACCGAGGCAGTAAAAGTGATGGCGCCGATAAAGGTGCCAAGGAACAATTCGATGCGACTGGCTATATGCAGGCTGCCGTCAGCTGCGGCGATACCGTAGGCTTGGGGATTATACAGTGCCGATGCGGCAATCATCACCGCCGCCAGACCGACCAGGGAATGCATGGCTGCCACCAGTTGCGGCATGTGTGTCATCGGAATACTGCGTGCAATCAGCGTGCCCGTGCCGCCGCCAATCAGCACGGCAATAAATATCCACAGGTAGCTGTGCGTCCCGGCAATGGAGAGTGTTACACCGACAGCCAGCGCCATACCCAACATACCGAACAGATTGCCACGTCGCGCCGAAACCGGGCTGGACAAGCCCTTGAGAGCGAGAATGAAAAGAACCGCGGCCGCCAGATAGGCCATCGCCACCATATTTGCAGACATCAGAAACCCCTAAGACAAGAAACGGATTGGTACATTATTTACGCTTTCTGAACATGGACAGCATGCGCTGGGTGACCAGAAAACCACCGAAGATATTTACCGATACCAGCGCCACGGCAACCAGCCCCATAATGCTGCCGACGTTCATGTCCGACGGGGCGGCAGCAAGAATGGCACCGACAACGATAATGCCGGAGATGGCATTGGTCACACTCATCAGCGGCGTATGCAGGGCCGGCGTTACATTCCACACCACCTGATAACCGATAAATACGGCCAGCACGAATACCGTGAAACCGAAAACGAAAGGATCAACTGTCGCGCCATGGGCGCTTGCCTGCACTGCGGCATTGGCCATCTCAGGATTCATGCTGCACCTCCTTTGAGAAACTGCGGCTTAAGAAATTCACCCTCGCGGCACAATACGGCAGCAGTGATGATTTCATCATCCAGCACGGTGTTCAATCCACCCTCGCCATCGCACATCAAGGTAAGGAAATGATTCAGGTTGCGCGCATACAGCTGGCTGGCATCGGCTGCCACCAACGACGGGATATTGCTCTCGCCGATCAGGGTCACGCCATGCTTAACCACTGTTTTATCCAGCTCGGTGAGCGGGCAGTTGCCACCCATTTCAGCGGCCATATCAACAATGACAGAGCCGGGCTTCATGGCCTTGACTACCTCTTCGGTAACCAGCACGGGGGCCGGACGGCCCGGAATCAGCGCTGTGGTAATCACGATATCGGCCTTCGCAGCATGCTTGGCAATCAACTCGGCCTGCTTCTGCTTGTATTCCTCACTGACTTCCTTGGCATAGCCGCCTGCATCTTCGGCATCTTCCTCAACCGGAACCTCGACAAACTTCGCACCCAGGCTTTCTACCTGCTCACGCGCCGCAGCACGCACATCGAAGGCCTCAACCAGGGCACCAAGACGTCGGGCTGTCGCAATAGCCTGCAGGCCGGCCACACCAGCACCCATCACCAGCACATGCGCCGGCTGCACGGTACCGGCAGCGGTCATCATCATCGGGAAGAAACGGCGGTAGTGCTCTGCAGCCATCAGCACGGCCTTGTAGCCGGCAATATTGGCCTGCGAAGAGAGCACATCCATGCTCTGCGCACGTGAAATACGCGGCACCATCTCCAGCGCAAAACAGGTCAGGCCGTGTTTGGCATAATCACTGAGCAGAGGATTGGTAAACGGGGAAAACAGGCTGATGACCGTCGCATTGCTGGACATCAGTTTAATCTCGGCTTTTTCAGGAGCGCGAACCTTGAGCACGATATCGGCGGATTTAAGCAGAGACTTGGCATCCTTGACGATGGTCGCGCCGGCGGCTTCATAATCGGCATCGGCAATCAGCGAGCCATTACCGGCTCCTGCCTGTACCTGCACGGTAAAGCCCTGTGCAACAAACTTCTTGATGGTCTCGGGAGTTGCCGCAACACGAGCTTCATTGTCGCGTATTTCGGCGGGCACAACCAACAACATGTGTGACTCCTAAAGATAAAAACGATTGGTACAGCAGTATAAGCAGCAACTACTGATTTACAAGAAACAATCAACGCTCAAAAGACCGTAATTTCAAAGCAGCAACGATGTGGCTTGCAGCATTTCCATGTCCATCTCGACATCCGGCAGGGGCATCAACTCCTTCGCCGGCACATAGGCATGCGCATAGCGGAACAACTCATCATCCAGCACATCATCCCCGGCTATCAGCAGGTCGAGATCAAGCGTGCGCGGTCGCCATGAACCTTGTGAACGGTCACGCCCATGCTCATCCTCCAGCTGCTTGAGCCATGCACTCAAAGCCTGCGGCGACATATCGACATACAGACAACAGCAGGCATTAAGAAAATCGGCAGCATGCTCCATACCGACAGCTGGCGAGCGGAACACGGTCGAAAAGAAGGCCTCTGGACAAAGCCTGCGAATCGCAGTAGCAGCGCTGGTCAGGTGACGTTCCGGGTCGATATTGGAACCCATCCCGACAAGAAAAATCTGTTTCATACAGACATCAGGACTGTGCTTCTGGCTCTAGACTGCCGCGCTCAATCACCACCGCCACATTCTCGCTACCCCGCACCGCCCCCGGCTTGGACAGCTTCAGACGCATCCATGGCACATGAAACTCTTTCAGCACAATGCGAGCGCAGGCCTCGGCCAGCGCCTCAATCAGACCGAAACTTGATCCTTCGACAAAGGCAATCAAACGTTTGGACACCGCCTTGTAATCCAGCGTATCGGCAATGTCATCGCTGGCCCCGGCACGACTGATATCCCAGGCCATCTCCATGTCCAGCCGGACTGTCTGGCGAATCTCGCGCTCCCAATCGTAAATACCGATCACCGTGCGAACTTCCAGCCCCTCGATCAGAATTCTATCCATTCCCGACATTCAATAACTCCTGTTTTCCCATATTCCTGGACCTAAACTTGACATAATCGCCCCTCCCGACACAATTCGCCGCTTCAAAAAAAGGCGCAATTATATTAGGGAGGGATAAGTGACTGCCACTACCAAAGTAAAAGAACCCATCGTTTCCTGTTCAGACAATGGACAACACCCGCTGGTTTACATCAATCTCAAAAGCGGCAGCGGCAGCTGCCAGTATTGTGGCAAGAGCTTTGTGCGCGTTGGCTGCGATGCCGCCAAGAAGGCTGCCTAAACCTTAGCTTCCCAGGCTCGATTGATCATCGTTCACACTTGCATGCAAACGCTGGCGCACCACCTCAAACAGGGTTATCCCGGTCGCCACCGATACATTCAGTGATTCAACACTGCCCGGCATTGGGATGCTGAGCAGCACATCACACTGCTCGCGAACCAGACGGCGCAACCCCTTGCCTTCAGCCCCCATGACCACACCGAGACGGCCACTCAGGTCTGCCGCATAAATCGACTTGTCGGCCTCGCCGGCCAGGCCGACCAGCCACAGACCCTTTTCCTGCAAAGCCTGCATGGCGCGCACAAGATTGGTTACAACCAACACCGGTACGCGCGACAAAGCACCGCAGGCAGATTTGGCTGCCACCGGAGATTCCACATCTGCCGCGTGATCCTTGGGGATGACGACAGCGACACAACCCGCAGCCTCGGCACTGCGCACACAGGCACCCAGATTGTGCGGGTCGGTCACGCCATCGAGAATCAGGATGGAAAGATTTTCTGTCATATCCAGACCCGATAGCCAAACGCCGAAATCAAGTTTCTGTCCACTCGACACCCGCGCCACAACACCCTGATGCGCCACACCTTCACTCAAGCGCTCCAGCGACTGACGCGGCTGAAAAGAAATACGGATCGACCGCGTTTTAGCCAGATGAATCAGCTCATTGAGCCGGGGATGGCCTTTACCACGTTCACCCTTACCACGCTCAATAATGAGTTCGCTGATCGCTTCGCCCGATTCCAGTGCATGCTTGACCGCATGAATACCTGCTAAGATCAAAACCATCCCTCCTCTTTAAACGACAACACATCCTTCCCGGCAATCAGGAAATGATCCAACACCTTGATATCCAACGGCGCACAGGCCTCGACCATACGACGGGTCAAGGCGATATCTTCCTCGCTGGCACGTGGCGTACCGCCAGGATGATTGTGAAACAGAATCAGCCCCTTGGCATCCAGTTCAAGCGCCCGTTTCATCAGATTACGCGGATAAACAGCGGTGCGATCCACTGTGCCTTCGAACATAACCTGTGTGGCCAGATGGCGGTGCTGCTGATCGGTAAATACTGCCCCAAAACACTCCATGCCGCGACCCTGCAATAAAAACCGCAGATGCGCCTTGACCCGCTCCGGCCGATCGAACACCGAACGGCCCGGCAAATCGGAGGCCAGATAGCGAATCTCCGCCTGTTTGATAATACTGAGAAACACTGCCGCCTTTTCGCCCACTCCCTGCACCTGTGCCAACTCGACAACCGGCGCATCGAAGATGCCGGCAAGTGTACCAAAGGCCTTCAACAGGCGTTTTGCGACCGGCTTCACATCACATCGCGCAATGGCATAGGTGAGCAATAATTCGATGACCTCATCATCACGAAATCCGTCGAATCCGTGCGCGGCAAAACGGGCCCTAAGGCGCTCGCGATGTCCCTTTACCGATTCATCCACCACTGTCATGGCCCATTTATACACCGCACAGGGAGCCTTGAACATGCTCTGCCTTTTTCTCAACGATGCGGTGCAAATATAGTTTTACGAAGGTAAACTGCGCCGCGCACCGTCCCGCGGCGATCAACCGGATACAAGAAACATGAGCAAATGCTAACGATTCTGCAAACTGCCGCCGACCAAAACCGAAACGAGGAGTAAACCTTGGCCAACCACGATATTACCCCGAATCAGCTGAAACATATGCAGGATGACAGTGATAAGCTGTTTGTACTGGATGTGCGCGAACCGCATGAAATCGACATCTGCGCCATCGAAGGAACGCATAAAATCCCGCTGGGCGACATGCCCACACGTTTTTCCGAAGTGCCGACTGACATGCCCGTGGTAGTGCACTGCAAACTGGGCGGCCGCTCGGCACAGGCCGTGGCCTTCCTGCAAGCACAGGGCTACAACAACGTAAAAAATCTTGCCGGCGGCATCATCCGCTGGATCGACGATGTGGATGATTCACTGACCCGCTACTAGGGACCATTCTCTTGCAACCCCTAATAAAAAACGGGCCGGAAAAACCGGCCCGTTGAAAGGGAACAACTTTGCAGAAACTTTGATCAGACCGGTTGGGTAGCTGCCTGCCCCTGCATGTCCTGCACGGCCGAATCCTCAGCCTTGAGCTCTTCGATGCGCCATGCCGACTCATCGGCCAGCAGGGCTGAAACCAGACGGTGATTCATATCGTGCCCGGTACGCTCGCCCTCGAAGGCACCTACCACAGGATAACCGGCAAGAGCGAGATCGCCGACGGTATCCAGAATCTTGTGGCGCACGCATTCATCCTCGTAGCGCAGGCCACCCTCATTCACCACTCGGAAGGCATCGAGCACAATCGCATTCTCAAGCGAGCCGCCGAGCGCGAGTCCTGCCTTCTGCAGGGCTTCGATCTCATGCAGGAAGCCAAAGGTACGGGCACGGGCGACTTCACGGGTATAGGCCTGCGTTGAAAAATCAATGGTTGAAGAACGCTGCCGAAGCAGTGGATGGTCGTAGTCGAGCAGATAACTGACCTTAAACCCCTTGGCCGGATGCAGACTGCAGTGGCGATTCCCGTCCTCGACGGTCACCTTGTTGATAACGCGCAGCACCTTCTTGGCCGCTGACTGCTCGCAAATACCGGCACACTGAATTAGAAAAACAAAAGGTGCTGAAGACCCATCCATAATCGGCACTTCAGGTCCATCCACCTCAATGATGGCATTATCAATGCCAAGACCGGCCAGCGCGGAAAGCAGGTGTTCCACAGTGCCGATCTGCACGCCATCACGACCCAGGGTGGTGCACATGCGGGTATCAGTCACAAACTTGGCAAGCGCAGGAATCTCGGTGATGCCCTCGCTATGATGGCGATGGAAAACAATGCCGGAATTTTCCGGCGCAGGCCGTAACCAAAGACCAACCTTATGCCCTGAATGCAAGCCGATACCGCTACATCGAATCGGATGCTTCAGTGTTCTCTGCGGAATCATGGATACCTCCCGAGTCTATTTAAGCCATCGTATCCGGCGCTTTACAGGCGTGCTCAGGCTAGCTGCTTGAAGTGTGCCATACGTGACGCATGACACAACCCAAGCCGAATGCTGCCATATCGCACGCTACCCGCAAAGCCCTGTTTGCTTTGTGCCTGAAATCGCTGCCCTGGCTCAGTCTGCCTGCCTTCGAATCCATGTAGGCACCTGAAGGGTTTCTTCATCGTAGGCCAGGTTGTGACCAGGAACTGTAGCCACAGCCTCACGACCACCCAGAGTCATGCCTTCATAACCTCCGCCATGCATGATGTGAGCAACCGGCGCCTTCACCGGCTCTTTCATGCTGCTGCTTACGCTGGTCAGACGTACTCCGCCTTCACTGACCAATCCGGTTGCCACCACGGTAACACGCATTTCATCCCCTGCAGACTGGTCGTAAACCATGCCGCAGATGATGTTGGCATCTTCGTCTGCCATATTGTGAATGATGCTAACCGCCTCATCGTACTCAGCCAGGGTCATATCCTCATTGCCAGTCACGTTGACCAGAATGCCGCGTGCGCCGTGGATATCCACATCCTCCAGCAAAGGCGAGGAAATAGCCCGCTCGGCTGCCTCACAGGCCCTGTTTTCGCCACTGGCCACACCACTGCCCATCATGGCCATGCCGGCCGTATCGCTCATAACGGCCTTCACATCGGCAAAGTCGACGTTCATGTAGCCGGTATGCGTGATCAACTCTGCGATACCCCGAACGGCCTGCAAAAGCACGTCATCGGCCTTACGGAATGCCTCCAGCATTGTCGTATGCTTCCCGACAGCGCCAATCAGCTTCTGGTTGGGAATAATGATCAGCGTATCGACATAGCGGGAAAGCTCGGTAATTCCTGCCTCAGCCTGACGCAGGCGACGCTTGCCCTCGAAATTGAAGGGCTTGGTTACCACGGCAACCGTCAAAATACCCAGTTCCTTGGCAACTTCAGCGATGACAGGCGCACCACCCGTGCCCGTGCCGCCGCCCATACCTGCGGTGATGAACACCATATCGGTATCAGACAGAACCTCGCGCAGGCGGTTCTTTTCCGCCTCTGCTGCCGTCTTACCGGTCTGCGGATCGGCACCTGCACCCAGACCGCGGGTGATATCCGCACCCAACTGAATCTTGATATCGGCCCTGCTCATCTCAATGGCCTGCGAATCGGTATTGGCGACAATGAAATCCACCCCGCGCAGGTTCTGACTGATCATATTGTTCAGTGCGTTACCGCCGCCACCGCCGACGCCAACCACCTTCAAGCGGGCCGACTGGCCCAGCGTATCATCCAATGTAAATAATGTGCTCATAACTTTCCTCCTCGTATATCGTCTTTATGTTGCTGTTACCCTTTGTCATTCCTTTCAATTGCATCCGCTTCTGCTTTGCCCTGAAATCTGTTATTTATCCTTCGTCCCCGAACCACTGCCGTACCTTGCCCCACATGCGACCGAGCACCGATGGCCCGCCGCGTCCCACGGCCACCGACGATGTTTGCCGGTAGTTGTGACCGTATCTAATCAGGCCGACACCGGTGGCATACATCGGGCTGGAGACCACATCCACCAAGCCCCCCACGCCATCCGGCCGACCCATACGTACCGGCATGTCAAAAATCTCCTCGGCCAGTTCGACCATGCCTTCCAGCAGGCTGCTTCCGCCGGTAATCACCAGCCCGGCTGCCAGCAGCTCCTGATAACCGGAACGAGTCAGTTCCGCCTTGACCAGTTCATACAGTTCTTCCACGCGTGGCTCGAGTATCTGAGCCATAACCTGCCTCGGCATCGGCCGCGGTGGCCGACCGCCAACACTGGGGATCTCAATCTGTTCGTCGGGAGAAACCATCGACACCATGCATGCACCATATTTGCGTTTCAGATGATCCGCCTCGCGGGCACTGGTGCGCAGGCCTACCACCAGATCGTTGGTCAGGTGATCACCACCGATGGGGATCACGGCGGTGTGCCGGATAGCTCCGTCGAGGAACACTGCGATATCAGATGTGCCACCGCCGATATCCACCAGTGCGACACCAATGTCTTTCTCATCCTGAGCCAATACAGCCTCACTGGAGGCCACCTGCTCCAGAACCATATCGGCCACATCCAGACCACAGCGGTTGCAGCATTTGATAATATTCTGTGCCGACGAGACCGCGCCAGTGACGATATGCACCTTCACTTCCAGGCGCACGCCGCTCATACCAATGGGCTCGCGGATGCCGTCCTGTGCATCGATAATGTATTCCTGCGGCAGGATATGCAGGATTTTCTGGTCGGCCGGAATCTTCATGGCGCGCGCCGCATCAACCACACGATCCACGTCCTCGGAGGTCACTTCGCCACCCTTGGTTGCCACCACGCCGTGGCTGTTGTAGCCGCGAATGTGTGAACCGGCGATACCCGTGAACACCGATTTGATTTCAATACCAGCCATCAGCTCGGCTTCTTCGACTGCCAGACGAATGGATTCGACTGTGCTCTCAATATTGACCACCACACCCTTGCGCAAACCGCGCGATGGATGGGTGCCGATGCCGATCACATCCAGCCGGCCATCCGGCCCGGCCTCAGCAACCACACAGGCAATCTTGCTGGTGCCAATATCAAGACCGACAAAGATCTGTTCGTGCTTGGACATTATACCATGCCTCCAAGTTTTGATTTGCGTATAAACCAGCGCGTTGTGGCGCGCACATCGACACGCCAGTCGCCATTTTTCCAGCGTCGGTCCTGCATCAAGGCAATGACCTGCTGCATGCGCTGCATCGCGTTTGCATCACGTGGCAGCAGCCAGCAACGCCCACGATCGAAATTCAGTTTCCAGCCATCGTCTTCGCTGATCCATTCGCTCAGACGGGCATAGCTCGCCTTATCCATCTGCTTGAGCTTGAGCAGCAGTGAAACACCTGCATCCAGTTCGGCCGCCTCGACACGCAACAGGGGCAGATCAAGCATCTCGCCAGCCTTCAGCGGGCGATATGCGCTCCCCTGCCCATCCACCAGCAGCACGGTGCCCTGGGCGTTGCGCCACAAGGCGACAGGCATGCGCATAGTGGCGCCAATCTCCAACTTGTCGGGCAAGCGGCGGGCAATATTCACCTCCGCCAGATCCGGCATGCTGCTTAACAGATGCGTACGTAACCTTGAAGGCCAGGCGTGCACCAGATCGAGTGGCTGCAAGCCTTTCAATTGCTCATCCATGGCGTTTTCCATCGACTCGGGAAGGCCGCGTATCTGCCATGATTTCACCACCAGTGCCTGGTTGAACCACCAACCGGCTGCAGCAAACAGGCCAATCAGCGACAACACAGCCAAACCACGCAAGGTACCCTGCAATATCGATCTGACCTGCACATGCGGGCGGGTGGCATTGCGGCGACGGTTCGCTTGGCTCATACCTCCCCTCCTTCGCCTGTCATGCAGGCAGTCGACTTCAAGGAAGCCCCCTGCAGCATGCGCAGGCAAAGTGCTTCAAAATTCATCCCCGCTGCCGCAGCCGACTTGGGCAACAGGCTTGTTTCCGTCATGCCGGGTATGGTGTTGATCTCCAGGACAAGCGGCTCACCACCATCGCCCACGATCATGTCGACGCGCGGCGCGCCATCACAGCCGGTCACACGCACAGCCTGCTCGGCACGCTGCATGCAGAGACCGAGCGTTTCGGCCGGCAACCTGGCCGGACAGAAATAATCGGTCGCGCCCGCCGTATACTTGGAGGTGTAGTCGTAGACGCCGGATTTCGGGGCCACCTCAACCGGTGGCAAGGCCTCCCCACCGACTACCGCCACGGCAATCTCAACACCCCTGACCGGCATTTCAGCCATCCATCCACGGCTATCCGTGATGCCCAGTGCAAGCCATTCCTGCTCATTGTTCAGCAGATGCAGGCCGACGCTTGAACCCTCGGCAACCGGCTTGATGAACACCGGGTAACGCAGTGGTCCATTGGCGCGAATGGGGACATCCACCGGCACCTTGATGCCGGCGCGCTGCAGCACCGCCTTGCACAGATCTTTATCCATGCACAGACCGGAAGCCGTCACGCCTGATCCGGTATAAGGAATGCGCATAATTTCCAGCAAGCCCTGCACACAACCGTCTTCGCCCCAGCAACCATGCAGGGCAATAAACGCTGTATGAATGTCGGCATTCTGAATCTGCTTTACCCAGTCGGAGCCAAGATCGAGTCCCACGGCATCAATGCCGCAGCGCTGCAATGCAGCCAGCACAGCTTTCCCTGAACGCAGGGATATTTCGCGCTCGCTGGACACACCGCCCATCAGCACGCCGACCCGGGACCCGATCATGCCGGCTCTCCCAGCATGCGAACCTCGGGTTCAAGACGCACACCAAATTTTTTCTCAACCGTTTTCTGTGCCAACTGGATCAGGGCCAACACATCGCTGCTGGATGCGGAATCTTCATTAACAATGAAATTGGCATGCTTGGCTGAGATGCTCGCCCCGCCAATGCGATGACCCTTCAATCCGGCGGCCTCAATCAGGCGTGCGGCATGATCACCGTCAGGATTTTTGAATACCGAACCGCAATTCGGCAGTTCCAGCGGCTGAGTCCGACCGCGCGTCGTGCGCATCTGGCGAATGCGCTCGCGCACAGTCTCTCCATCGTCTTCCTGCAAATGAAATTCCGCCGAGACCACCAGTGATCCGTACGGCAACGAGGTATGGCGGTAGGCCATTTCCAGTTCAGCCGCCTGCAGCTCCTGCTTCTCGCCATCGCGCCGCACCACATGGATGCGCGTCAGACAATCGGCAATCTGCTGGCCGAACGCACCGGCATTCATCGCCACGCCACCGCCGATATCGCCAGGCACGGTTGCCATGAACTCCAGACCGGTTAATCCATGGTCGGCACAGATGCGAGACACGCGGCTCATGCGCACGCCACATTCAGCGGAGAGTATGGTGCCGTTCACCTGAATGTGATTCAGACTGCTTAAATCCAGTACCACGCCCGGAAAACCGCTATCCGGCGGCAATAAATTGCTTCCCCGACCCAGAGGAAGCAATGGGATATCGGCTGGAATGCACAGCATCGCCGCACACAGTGCGTCCTGATTGTCCGGACGGAAAAACCAGCGTGCCGGTCCACCCACGCCGAGTGTGGTATGCCCGGACAAGGGCTCGTTCTCGGTGCAGGTACCGCATGTTTGCAGGATTTTCAGCCAATCGCTCATTTTGGCCCCTCCCACAAATCGCGGCGCAGGGATGCGGCCAGACCGCCGATGGAACCGGCCCCCATAAGCAGCACGATACGACCATCGGCCAGCCCCTTGATGGCAATCTCGCGGGCCTCATTCAAATCAGCGCAACAGCGCACATTGCGGTGCCCGCGCTGCTGCATGCCGGCAACCATCACTTCACTGCTCACGCCCTCAATCGGCTTTTCCCCGGCTGCATAGATCGGCAACAGCACCACCTCGGCGGCATCGTCGAATGCCCCGAGGAACTCATTCATCAGATCGCGACTGCGCGAATAACGATGCGGCTGGAACAGCACCAGCGCCGGAGCATCCGGCCAGCTCAGACGGGCAGTGGTCAACGTAGCCATTACCTCAGTCGGGTGGTGACCATAATCATCCACCAAGGTCCCTCCGCCAAGCTGCACGGTCTGGAAACGGCGCTGAATCCCGGAAAAAGATTCCATACCCCGACAAATAGTCGGCATATCCATACCCAACTCATACAACACAGCTACTGCAGCCAGCGCATTCTCCGCATTGTGCGGGCCCGGCATGGGCAGATGGAAACTGACTTGCTGGTCGCTGCCGATATGGCCGAAGCTTATGCGCTGTCCAACACTCTGCGGCACGTCCTCAAGGATGTGGAAATCCGCCTGCGGGCTGCGACCATAGGTTGTCACGGCCTTATGCAGGTCATCGCGCAACAGGGCGACATTGGGATGCTCATGATGCAACACCACGCGACCATAGAACGGGACTGAGGAAACAAACTGCCGGAAGGCCGCGAGCAGATGATCGAAATCGCCGTAGTGATCGAGATGCTCCGGATCGATATTGCTGACCACGGCAATAACCGGTGTCAGCCGCAGGAAGGAGCCGTCGCTTTCGTCGGCTTCGGCAACCAGATAGGGGCTCTCGCCAAGCCGGGCGTTGTCGCCACTGGCAATCAGGCGCCCGCCGATGACGTAAGTCGGATCAAGCCCTGCCACTTCCATACCATGCGCAATCAGCGAGGTGATTGTTGTCTTGCCATGGGAGCCTGCCACAGCGATGCCCTGTTTCATACGCATCAGCTCGGCCAGCATTTCGGCACGCGGAATCACCGGAATGCCGCGGGCATGTGCCTCTGTAATCTCTGCATTGTCGGGCTTGATGGCCGTGGAAGCGACCACCACCTGCGCCTCGCCCAACTGCCCGGCCGCATGTCCGACAAACACGGAAATTCCCAGTGCGCGCAGGCGCTCAACATTGGGGCTCTCGGCAGCATCTGAACCCTGCACCGTATAGCCCTGATTATGCAGCACCTCGGCAATGCCACTCATGCCGATACCGCCGATGCCGGTGAAATGTATGCACTGCACACGACCCTTCATGCCGCCACCTCCAGCCAGCGACCAAGCACTGCCAGCATACGTTCCTCGCTGTCGGCAGGCTGTGCATCATGCGCAGCATCGCCCATTTTCTTCAGCCTGTGGGCATTGAAAAGAAGATCGCCGATCAACCCGGCCAGACGGCCTTCACTCAGGCTGTGTTGCTCAATCAGCACGGCAGCACCAACCGCGTGCAGTGCGGCAGCATTGTGATACTGGTGATTATCGGCTGCGTGCGGCAGCGGCACAAAAATCGATGGCAGACCGACAGCCGCCGCCTCGCACACCGTCATGGCACCTGAACGGGCCAGCATCAGATCAGCCTGAGCATACAGGGCCGGCATATCACGGCAGAAATCCAGAACCTCGGCATCCACGCCTGCCTCAGCATACGCGTCAACCAGCGTGGCTACGCGATCCACAGCACCCGCCACATGTGTCACACGAAACGCATGCCCGGCTTCGCGCAGCAAACGGCATGCTCCGGGCAAGGTGACATTGAGGATTTGCGCCCCCTGCGAACCGCCCAGCACAATCAGATGCGGCAACTTTTGCGCCTTATGTCTGGTCTGTCGTATCTCCGAGGCAACCAGATTACCCGTGTATTCGCATTTATCCCCGGGCAGGCGGCTTGCCGCCGCTGCAAAGCCAAGCATCACAACATTGCTGAAACCGGCCAGCTTGCGATTAACCATTCCCGGCACCGCATTCTGTTCGTAAAGCACCACAGGAACTCGCTTCAGGAAAGCTGCCAGCACGCCAGCCACGCTGGCATAACCGCCAACGCCGATAACCAACTGCGGTTTAACAGGGCGCCACTGGCGCCAGATGCTGAACACGGCACGCGGCAGCTCCCAGAACAGGACGCGCAACTTCTGCCCCAAACCTGCTCCCTGCACGCTATGCATACCCAGAAGCAGCACATTCTCCCCTCGCTCCGGGAGTAGCTTCGCCTCAAGACCGCGCTGCGCACCGATAAAGGAGACCTGCACACCGGGCCAGCGACGGCGAACTGCATCAGCCAGGGCCAGGGCCGGGAACACATGTCCACCCGTACCGCCACCGGCGATGCACAACTGCCTGCCTGCTAGGCTATGGCTCAGGCTATTCATACCCTTGCCTCGCTGCGTTTGCCGGCAGCACCGCGCTGTGTATGAACTGTCTCGCGATGCGCATTCATCGGCTGATGACGCTGCACGGAAAAAATCAGCCCGAGCAGGATGCAGGAGCCGAACAGTGCGCTACCACCGTAGGACATCAGCGGCATCGGCATACCCTTGGTCGGCATCACGCCCATGGCTGCGCCCAGATTAATGAAGAAGGTCGTGGCCAGCAGCGTAACGCAACCCACCACCACCAGACGCTGGAACACATCGGGAACCTTGCGGGCCAGTTGCATGCCGCGCATCAGCAACACACCGAATAGCAGAATCAGCCCGAACATGCCCGGCATACCCAACTCCTCACCGATCACCGCCGAAATGAAATCGGTAAAGGGTTCGGGAAGATAAAACAACTTCTGCACGCCCTGCCCTAATCCGGCGCCATGTACGCCGCCGACACCAAAGGCCACCATCGACTGCAACAGCTGATAACCACTACCCAACGGATCCGCCCAGGGATCGACAAAACTAAGGAAGCGTTTCACGCGGTATGGTTCGGCCAGCATGATCACCACGCCAACCGGCAATACGCTGCCGACCGTCAACAGCAGATGCCTGAGCGGCACGCCACCGACGAACCACATGCTGAAGCACAAAGCCACCAGCAAAGCCGAACTACCGAAGTCGGGTTGCAGCAGGAGCAATACCACAGCCACGCCGAGTACCACCATCATCGGTGCAATCCCGGTGGAAAAATTCTTCATGCGCTCTGGAAACGCTGTCATATAATAAGCCATGTAGATAACGATCACCGGCTTGAGCAGCTCTACCGGCTGCAGGGTCAAGCCGAGCATGGAGTACCAACGACGCGCCCCATTGATCTCCATGCCAATACCAGGAATCAGCACCAGCGTCATCAGCAACAGGGCCAGGCCAAGAAGCGGCATGACCATCGCCCGCCACCAGTCCACCTCGACACGCGACGCAGCCCACATCAGCACCAGACCAACCGGCACATACACCGCCCAGTGTCCGATGATGCGATAGGCATCGCCGTAACGCACAGCGGAAATGCTCATGCTAGAACTGGCCACCATCAGCAGACTGGTGGCAAGCATGACAAGAACGCAGGTCAGCATGACTGGATCCAGTGGAGGCAGGCGCTTCATGACGTTGTCTCCAGCGCGACCACAGCATCACAGAAACATCTGCCGCGATCGGCATAATCCCTGAATTGATCCATACTGGCAGCCGCAGGACTGAGCAGCACAGGTAACGCCAGACTGCTTCTGCCTGCCTGTGCCACGGCCTCATCGATATTCGTCACCACAAGGTAGGGAACGCCCGATTCCTCCAGCAGTGCCGCAAAGGGTCTGGTATCCACACCGATGACCAATGCCAGCCCCACATGCTTTTGCACATCCGGCAACATGGGCATCAGATCCAGACCCTTGGTCAGACCCCCGCAGATCCAAATAACCTTGTCGAATGAATTCAGCGCAGCCACAGCAGCATCCGGATTGGTCGCCTTGGAATCATCATACCAGGCCTTGCCGGCAACCTTGCCGACATAACGAAGGCGATGATCCAGGCCACGAAAGGCAGTCAGCGCCTCGGCAATCACGCTTTGCGATACGTCTGAATCCGACGCAGCCTGTGCCGCGACTGCCAGATTGATGTGCTGATGCTCGCCACGAACCCGCACCTGATCGATGGCAACCTGATTTTTCCCGCCATCACTGGTCCAGAAAATGTGCCGCGCACCGGGCTCGCCGAACAAGCCGGCATCGGCTTGCCCGAAGTCGCTCACCGGGCCGAAACGACGTACATAAACACCTCTTTCGCCCAGCCTCCAGGCCAGATCGTTCCAGTGTTCATCCAAAGGCAACATGGCTATATCGCCTTGACCCTGCTGCTCAAACAGGCGCACCTTGGCCGCCTCATATTCCGCCATATCGGCATGCATATCGGCATGGTCCGGCTGGATATTGAGCAGCACTGCCCAGTGCGGATGGATGCCCCGACAACGCTCAAGCTGAAAACTCGAAAGCTCCAGAACAGCGCGCGGCGATGGTTTCTCCTTATCCAGCATCTCCAGCATCGGCACGCCGATATTTCCACCGACCTCCACGCCACCCGGCAGAACTTCCAGTATCTGCCCCATCAGATGCACCACGGTACTTTTACCGTTGGTTCCGGTAACACCCAGCAAGTCTCCGGCAAAGTTTTCACGGAACAGATCCAGATCGCCGATCAGCTCGACGCCGCTTGCGTGTGCCTCCTCCAGCGCCGGGTGATGCCATGGGATTCCCGGGCTGACAATCAGGCGGCTGAACTTCTTCAGCACCCTGCCGCTCAGCTTGCCGCTGTGCAGTTGTGCGTGAATATCTTCTGGCAATGCTTTCAGCTTCTCATCAAAGGCCACGAATTCGATACCACGCGCCGTCAGGAACCGCGCCACCGAACAGCCGGTGCGGCCCATACCGATGACCGCCACGTCGGGGGAGGAGGACCGGGTGGCGATCATCGGATCTTGAGCGTGGACAGTGCCACGAGTGCCAACAGGAATGAGATGATCCAGAAACGGACAATCACCTTGGGCTCAGCCCATCCCTTGAGTTCGAAATGATGATGAATGGGCGCCATGCGGAACACCCGTTTGCCGGTCAGCTTGAATGAGGCCACCTGTACAATGACACTCACCGCCTCCAGCACGAACAAGCCGCCGGCAATGGCCAGCAGCAATTGCTGGTGCACCGCACTGGCCACAAATCCCAGGGCACCGCCCAGCGCCAGCGCGCCGACATCGCCCATGAATACCTGTGCGGGATAGGTGTTGAACCACAGGAAACCAAGGCAGGCACCCACCATTGCACCGCAGAAAATGGTCAATTCACCCGCCCCCGGCACATGCGGAATCAGCAGATAGGCAGAGAAGTGCACATGCCCGGTTACATAAACGACAACCGCCAATGCAATGGCCACCATGAAGGTAGGCGTCACAGCAAGCCCGTCCAGTCCGTCGGTCAGGTTCACCGCATTGGAACTACCGACCAGCACCAGCACGACAAAGGGGATATACCACAGGCCCATATTCCACTGCGTCTTGAAGAAGGGAACATCGACCAAAGGATCGGTTATCTGCATCAAACCGTATGCAGCGACTCCGCCAATCATCACCTGCAACAGCAATTTCCAGCGTCCGGCCAATCCTTTGGGGTTGGCGCGAATGATCTTCAGATAATCGTCATACCAGCCGATGAATCCGTAACCCAACGTCACAAACAGCGCCAGCCAGACAAAGGCATTGGTGATATCAGCCCACAAAAGGGTGGAGATCGAGAGGACAATCAGGATCAGCGCACCACCCATAGTCGGTGTGCCGGCCTTGGCCAGATGCGTGGCCGGCCCGTCCGAACGGATCGGCTGACCCTTGACCTGATAACGCTTCATGCGGCGGATGAAACCGGGACCCAGAATCCAGCACAGCACCAGCGCGGTGATCAGCGCATACACAGTACGGAAGGTGATGTACTGAAAAAGATTGAATATCGGATACTGGTCGGCCAGCGGATACAGCAGGTTATACAGCATCGCGACCCTCCTGCAGACCGGCAACCACCCGCTCCATATGCATGCAACGGCTCCCTTTGATGAGCAGTGTATCGCCCTTTCCCGGATTCATTTCCACCAGTGCGGCCAGCACATGCTCAACATCCGCCATGTGCTGGGCTCCGGCGTGTTGCGCCGCCAGGGCGCGCATCTTCTCGCCAACAAGCAACACGGCATCGAGCCCGCTGATATTCAGGCCTGCGTGCAGGGCGGCCGAATCACGCCCCAATTCAGCCATGTCGCCAAGCACGGCGATGCGGCGTCCCGGCAAGTGGCGCAGGGTATCCAGCGCCGCAGCCATCGAGGCCGGGTTGGCGTTATAACTGTCATCAAGCAGACGGCAAGCACCCATGCCGGTGAGGCTGCGCATGCGCCCGCCCTCAGCCTGCCAGCTGGCCATGGCTGCACCGACTTCCTGCAAAGAAGCAAAACCCAGCCGCCCCAGAATCGTTGCCGCCAGTGCGGCATCCTGTGCCCAATGTCTGGCCGGCAATGCCAACTCAAAGGTAGTGCTCTCTGCTCCGCGCTGCAGACTCACGCGGCAATCGTCCATGTCCCATTGCACCACAGCGTCATTCGCAGCATCCATATCCAGCAGCATTGCAGGGGCAGGTATTGACCTGTCGCCAAGCAGCGCTGATACGCCTGAGCCCAGCACAGCAAATCCATCTGCGGCCAGCGTATCGAGCAGAAGCGCCTTCTCTGCAGCCACGCCGGCCAAGCTTCCCAGCCCTTCGGCATGCGCGGCCGAAATACCGGTAATGACTGCTACATCGGGTTTTACCATCCCTGCCAGTCGGCGCATCTCGCCCGGCTCGCTGATGCCGCATTCAACTACCGCCACATCGTCATCAGGCTGGATACGCAGCAGAGTCTGCGGCACACCGATCAGGTTGTTGTCATTACTGCGCGTCGCCGCCACACGCATGCCCTTGGCCCTCAACACATGCTCCAGCATCGAGCGCAATGTAGTCTTGCCGTAAGAACCGGTGATGGCGACCAGCGGCAGGGCCAACTTGCTGCGCCAGTGAGCAGCGATATCGCCCAAAGCCTGCAGACCGTCCCGCACTTCAAGTTGCGGTAATGAAATACCCTTCCACATATCAATACCGGCTTTATCACCGATCAGTGCTGCAGCTCCGCGCTTTGCCGCCTCAGCGGCAAATGCACGCCCGTCAAAGCTCGGGCCACACAGAGCGATAAAGGCATCGCCTTTGCACAGACTGCGTGTATCGCTGCTGATGCCACCGATCATGGACGGCGGAGCGCCATGCCATTGGCCGGCGGTGCAGGATTTCAGCTCCATTTCGCTCATGCGCATGCCCTGAATTCCGTCATGCCGGGTTTTTCATGCAGCGCATGCGCGGCAATGTCGGCATCGCTCCACGGCAAGCGTTTGCCGGCGATTTCCATATAATTTTCGTGCCCCTTGCCTGCAATCACCAACACGTCACCAACCTGCATTGCCGCCACAGAGCCTTCGATAGCAGCCTGCCTGTCCAGCTCAAGATGCACCTCGGCGGGATAAGGGTGCGGCATGCCGGACTCAACCTCCGAGGCAATCACCTCGGGAAGTTCGCCGCGCGGATTGTCCGAGGTCAGCCAAACCACATCTGCCTTCTGTACGGCAATGCGACCCATTTGAGGGCGCTTTTCGCGATCACGCTCTCCGCCGCAACCAAACACCACTATCAGCCTCTTTTCTGCCAGGCCACGTGCCGATTGCAGGCAGGCTTCCAGCGCTTCCGGGGTATGGGCATAATCGACAAACACCTGCCAGCGACCGATATTCATGGCCTGCATACGCCCCGGCGGGGCACTGATACCACTCAGAATATCGGGCAGCTCACCCAGCTTTACGCCGGACTGCAAGAGCAGCAGCGCCACGCATGTCATATTCACGGCGTGGAACTCGCCCACCGGGATATCGCTGACAAACACCTCTTCGGCACCTTGTTTGAGGCGCAGCATGCCCGGCAATTCCTGCTCCCAGGCGAGATCCACATCATTGCGGAACAGACCGCGCCCGAAGCGCAGCGCCCCTTCGGGCAAACGCTGCTCCACTCCCGGTTGGTCGGCATTCCCCACCACGCAGGCACCGGCCGTCAGGGAGCTGGCAATAAATGATTGTTTGATGGCGGCATAGGGTTCGAAGCCACCGTGATCCTGCAGATGATCATGTCCCAGCGTGGTCCATGCGACACCTGTAAATGGAAGGCCGGCAATACGTTGTTGTGCAATTCCGTGCGAAGAAACCTCACAGCACAGCGCCGCCACATGCTGCTCTGTCGCGACAGCCAGCAAGGCGTGCAGGACCAGGAGCGAAGGCGTGGTATTGCCGATATCGGCAAATGAACCGTCTTCCTTTACCCAGCCCAGCGTGCCGACTGTCCAACTCTTGCCTGCGCATCGCTGCATCGCCTGACGCAGCATCCACGTCACGCTCGTTTTTCCATCGGTTCCTGTGACCCCATACAGGCGCACCGGGCTCTTCTCTGTGCCGAACCAGCGACGCAACAAAGCCCCGAGACTGTCCATGTCCGGCAGCAGAAGCTGGGGCAAAGAGGTATCCAGTTCGTTCATACCGACGGAGATCACGCAGCTGGCGCCATTTTTCTCGGCATGTTCGATAAACTGATTTGCACTGTCGGCAGCCCGGGGTAGACACAGAAACGCATCACCGGGTTGGATACGCCGTGAATCATCATTCAGCCCGTACACTTCGGCATCGCCATGCAATTCGCCGCAACCAGCTGCCAACTCACCAAGGGTTTGCGGCAGGTGGTTACGAAGTAAACTAAAGACATCGCTTAGCGGGTTACTCATTGAGCCACACCTCCAGCGCACCATTTTCTTCGAGCCTGCTCAGCGCCACTGGCTTCTGACGCACAACCCAACCCCGACCATGCACCTGCAGCTGATAGCCGTTCTGCATGGCCAGTCGACGCACCTCGCGCAATGAGCTGCCGTACAGCGATGGAACCTCGCCGCTCTCATTAAGCACAGGCTGCGGCTCACTGACTGCGGCAAGCATCTTGCCCCATTGCTGCTGTTCCGGAGACACACCAAGATAAGGCAGGGCCGCTGCAGCAATACGGCGGAAAATCGGCGCCGCCACTGTGCCGCCGTAAATGCTCCCCTGTGGTTCATCCACCATCACGGCAATCACCAGTTGCGGATCATCGGCCGGAACAGCGCCGGCGAAAACGGCAGTGAATTTACCTTTGGAGTAACCGCCGTGCGGCGAAGGCTTCTGCGCCGTCCCGGTCTTTCCTGCCACCCGGTAACCCACAGGCACTGATTTGGCACCGGTTCCGTCAGGACCTGTCGCATGCTCCAGCATGCGCATCACGGTGCGCGCAACCTGCTCGCTCATCACCCGATATGACGGCTCTGCATAACTGCCCATAATCAACTTCGGCGACACGTGCATGCCGCCGTTGGCTATAACGGAAAATGCCGTTGCAAGCTGCAACGGCGTGACGGCGATACCCTGGCCAAAGGCAATGGTGGCTGTTTCCACCGGCCCCCAGCGCTCAATAGGAGGAAGTATTCCCGGCGATTCGCCGCTCAGGCCTATGCCGGGACGTCTCCCGAAACCCACTGCCTCCAGCATGTCTGATAACCTTTGCGGCCCGATATCCAGCGCCACCTTGGCCGCACAGATATTACTGGAGCGAACCAGCAATCCGGTCATATCCAGCCAGCCCTCGGGGTGCACATCATGAATCACATAATCGGCCACGCGGTAACTGCCATTCTCGCAGAAAATCAGTGAGTCGCGTTTCCAGTGATCAGTCTGCAATGCCGCGGCAATAGCAAACGGCTTAAGCACCGAGCCCGGCTCAAACACATCAGTCACCGCACGGTTACGCCAATCCCGCGGGTGGAAGTTGCGATAGTCATTAGGATTAAAGCCAGGCCAGCTGACCATGGCCAGCACCGCCCCATCGGATGGCCGCATGACAACCACGGAACCACCTTTGGCCTCCTGCTCACCAACACCCTCAGCCAATGCTGCATAGGCCATGCTTTGCAGCGTCGCATCCAGATACAGCTTGACCTCACCACCCATTTTCGGCTCATTCAACCAACGCGCACCCGGCAGGTAGTGACCGCGCGCGTCGCGCTGCACATGCTTGCGCCCTTCTTGCCCGGCAAGCTGTGCATCAAGGCTGTGCTCCAGGCCTTCAAGACCACTTCCATCCAGCCCGACAAAACCGAGCAGGTGGCCGGTCGCTGGACCAAGCGGGTTGTACCGGCGCCACTCGGTTTCCTCGCGCACACCCGGGATATCAAGCTCGGCCACAGCGCGTGCCTTGGCCGGATCGATCTGCCGTGCCAGCCATACAAACCCAGGATTCTTCAGGCGTTTGGTCAAAACCGAAACCGGCACACTCAGCGCCTTGGCCAATTCCGCAATACGATCCTTGGGAACATCACGCCCGATAGCTGCAATCGACGGCACCTGGATACTTTCAGCCAGCACACGGTCATTCACATCCAACACCGGGCCGCGTGGCGCCAGAACCGTGTACTGGCGTTCCCGTTGCCTGTCCGCCAGATCTTGCAACTTTGGCGACTGCATCCACTGCAAATCGACTACGCGCACCATCAACAGCACCAGGCCCAGCACGATAAAGCCGGTCAACGCCTCAATGCGGCGACGGAAAAAAACGTCTGTCTTGCTCACGGGTTGATTACCTGCATGGCGGTGGGCGGCCGCATACCAAGCTGTTCGAGCGCCACAGTACGCAACTGCTCGGGCCGGGTGAGCATGGTCAACTCGATATTCAGGCGATTGATTTCGTCTTCAACCTGTCGCACATCCCGCTGCAACTGGTTGTACTGACCGGCAGTCTCCAGGCGCTGATGTGCCAATGCGACCTGTGCGGTTGCCAACACGGCCACGGCAAGACAAAGCAGCAACCACGGCCGGACAAGTTTCTGTGCGGCACTCATGACAGCTTCTCGGCAACACGCAGCAGGGCAGAACGGCTGCGCGGATTTTCGACCATTTCCGCCTCGCTGGCGCGAATCGGCTTCTTCTGCACCCAGCGCATGCTGGCCACCCGACCGCAAACACAAATCGGAAAATCAGGCGGACAGGTACATGGGCGCACCTGCTCCTCAATCAAATCACGCACCTTGCGATCTTCGCCGGAATGGAAAGAAATCACTGCCAGCCGACCACCCGGAAGCAGGCGCTGCATGGCTGCTGTAATGCCGGCCTCAAGCTGTCCCATTTCATCATTGATCCACATACGCAGAGCCTGAAAGGTGCGCGTGGCTGGATGCGCGCCGCCAAAGCGGCTCTGCCTGGGCATGGCGTGAAACACCACATTTTCCAACTCGGATGTCCGTGTCATCTTGCCCTCGGCATAGGCATTGAGAATGGAGCGAGCGATACGGCCGGCATAACGCTCATTACCGTAGCGGCGCAGAATGTCGGCCAGGTCACGTTCGCTGAGGCGCGCAAGCCGCTCTGACAGTGGCTGCCCACTGTTTGCATCCATGCGCATATCAAGCGGGCCATCGTGAGAAAAGGAGAATCCGCGCCCGGCATCATCCAGTTGCGGAGAGGAAACACCGAGATCGAAGCCGATGCCATGCACCTGCCCCCAGCCTGCCTCATCCAACGCCGCATCCAGATCGGCAAACGCTGCATGCCGAATGCAAAATCGACCATCCTGCGCAGCCAGCCGTTCACCTTCGCGAACTGCCTCGGCATCTCGATCAAGCCCGATAAGGCGACCTGCGGGCGACAAACGTTCAAGCAGGGCGCGCGCATGTCCGCCGCGACCAAAGGTCGCATCGACATAGCAACCGTCCGGTGCGGGGCAAAGGGCATCAATGAAAGGTGTGAGTAGGACCGGCGCATGGCGTCCCACATCAGAACTGCGGCGGGCCATTTCTCAGCATGGCCAGATCCTGCTCCAGCTGGGTATCGCGACGGGTGACATCCCATATCTCGAAGTGACCGGCACCACCGGCAAACAACACGGTTTTATCCAGTCCGGCGTATTCGCGCAGGGTCGGCGGCAAAAGAATGCGCCCCTGCCTGTCGGGCTGGCAACTGACAGCCGGACTGACCACAAAGCGCTCATAAGAGCGACGCCATTGATCATTCACTGGAAGATTGCGCACAGTGGCCAGCACATCACGCTCCCACTCCTTCGGCGGGTAGGCATGCAGGCAGCCATCATAATCGCGGGTGATAATCACCTCTTCGCTGCCGTAGCGGTTGCGCAGGGTGTCACGGAAGGAGGCCGGGATATTCACCCGTCCTTTGGCATCCATCGTGTTTTTGTATTCACCCTGAAACATTTTGCCTGTTGCCCTCCGCCGCGAACGGGAATGCTGTCACTTACACTTCCTACTCCGTGGGCTGTTCACCCACAATTACCCACTTCGCGCCAATATTGCTCAATCAATGACCATTGTCAACCGCATTATTCCAATATTCCGCACAGATGGACTGTAAAACCGACTGTAAAATATGGTTTTATCCTTATACCCCTTGGCCTAGAGGGTTGGTGGTTAATGGTGGGTAGAAAAGACACAAGCACCTCCAAACAGGACTTAAATGGACAATTCTGCTGACCTGCCTGTGTCATTTGTCTGTCACAGGGACCCTCTATGGTTCGCACCGGCCCGGTGCAAAACACCGCCGAACAACCCACAGAGAGGTGAAAAATGGCTTTACGTGATATGATCAGTAGTGACCGGATGGAGATGCTCAAATGGGTTAGCGAGCGCAATGTGCATATACCGCTATCCGATCTGGCTTTTATGCTGGGCTTAAACGACGACGCATGCACTGACAATGCAAAAGACAAGGGAAATGCCCTTTACGATTATTGTGTCGACTGACAGGCTCCTGTGGAAGAGAAACACCCGCAAAGGAGCTTGCCATGCTATTAAGCACGACCCCCTCGATTGAAGGGCGCAGCATCAAAGAATACAAGGGCGTTATTGTCGGAGAAGCAATACTGGGCACCAACATTTTCCGCGACATGTTTGCCGGCATCCGGGACATCGTCGGCGGTCGTTCCGGCGCCTACGAAAAAGAACTCGCCAAAGCGCGTCAGATTGCCTTTGGTGAAATCGAACAGCGCGCAGCCGAACTCGGAGCCAATGCCGTGATCGGCATGGATATCGACTATGAGGTGGTCGGCAAGGACGGCAGTATGATGATGGTCAGCGTCAGCGGCACGGCGGTTGTGCTGAGCTAGGGTCTATTCACACCCATACGGGCTCTTATCGCCTCCACCCGCTTGCGATTCACACCGAAATCGGAATGCCCGACACGTGATGCCGAGCGGATGTGAACCAAACCCTGCTCAACATCAAGCCGCAGTTCGACATCATCGACAAAACGAAACACGGCTGAGGTAAAAGTGGCGTGCAGATACCGGCCACCGTCGAATACAATCTTTCCACCGGCACCCTCAACCGCCTGACGCAAGGCCTGCCAATCCGCGATGGCAAGCGGGGCAATGGCATGTACTTTATCAACAGCTTCTGACTCACTGCACACGCAGTTCGGTTTGTCGGGACATGCCTGCAAATGACCCTTGATCAATCCAAGCTCAGGTGGCGTCTGCGACTGCCCGCCGCGCACAAAACCTGCAATCAATAACAGGACTATCAGGATAGCGATCCCAAGAAATAACATTTTCATCCCCTTCATTTGCGCCCGGCACAGCAGCGTTTAAATTTCTTACCGCTACCGCAAGGACACGCATCGTTCCGGCCGATTTCACCTACCCGGCAATCACCATCCACATAAAACCAGCGCCCATCCTCGCGCACGAATCGGCTCGTTTCATGCAGTCGCTTTCCCTTGCCACGATCAACATAACTGGCGATGAATTCCACCTCGCCGGCAATGTCCCCTGCTCCGCCCGATGATGTTCGAATAATTTCAAGTCCGATCCAGCCCAGGTCCGTGCCACCAAGCGAACCAGGCGCGGGCCGCGTCGAGGAATGCCATGTGGCGTAAAGATATGCATGTCGGCCAAGGACATAGGCGGTGTAGCGCGAACGCATCAGCGCGCCCGCATCAGAGGCGGACATGTTCTCCAGATAGCGGCCGCAACAATCAGCCAAAGGCTGCCCCGAGCCGCAGGGGCACATCATATCGGGCGGGGTCACGCCATCACAGCGGCCGGCTGCAGTACTCGGTAACCATGCAATGCGTTTCCGTCGGCTCCAATTGCACCACATCATCGGCGGCATTGGCTGTTTCCACGCAAAGCATTCTCAAATAACCGTCCGCACCGAGATCACCCATCTTCGCGGCAGTCTCAACCCATGGATTCCACACCACCACGGAAGCGCTGCCTTCACAACAGATGCGAATGATTCTATCCATGACTGGATCAATAATTTCGCAGCAATTTGGTGTTCCCAGATAAATACGGTCCGCTTCAGCGCCAATGGTCACCGGCCCGTCCTGCTTCTTGCGTGCACCACCATCCATTTTGTCGATGTAGGTACAACCTTCCAGACCTTCAACCTTCACCTGCCGTACATCACCGACCATGAAATAGGTGTGCAGGGCCTCGCCCAGCGTATAGGTCGTCTCGCCAAGATTAGCTGTTTCCAGAGATAGCAGAAGACTTTTGCCTACCGTGACATGCAGCTGCACGCGTAGCGCATGCGCGCACAGTTCGCGAACCTTTTCAGACTGCACCAACTCAAAGCTGAGCTTGGTACGTCCATCCTTCAGAGCTTTTGAGAAGACCGGCTTCCAATCCACGGTGCGTGCCGGACCATGCCCCGGCAGACTGGAGTCGGAGGCATGCGGCCCGAACCACGGCCAGCAAATCGGCACACCGCCACGCAGGGATTTGCCTGGCGCGTATTTCGCCTCATCCGACATCCAGATAATGGGCTTCCCACCCTTGGCTTGATAATCCAGCACATGCGCGCCCTGCAGCGCGATACTCGCTTGCCCGAGCTCGTTATTGATCTCTGCAACCGGCATGCCGCCAGGACCGCTGATAAAACGCAGATGTCCTTCAATGCCGAATCGGCCATTCAGCTTCTCAAGATTAGCCATAATCCCCTCCAGAAAATCAATTCCTATTACGCTAATCTATGCCCGCGACAGTGCGGACACAATCAGGAAAATAATGATGATATCTTCACTCTTAAGCCCCCACTCAGAGGCCGGCAAATCGCCTGATGGATTGCAGCTTGCCGAGACCTCAGAGATGGGAAAGAGTTCGCTGCAGATTTATGCTGAAAGACCTGTCATATCCTGTTTCACGACTCTGCTGCTATCGGGCATTTTGCCCTACCCCTATTTGAGGCAAACAACCCATGCAAGCACACATCGTCCAAATTGAAGACTATTACAACCCGGAAAATTTCGCCGATATCAAGAAATTTGCCGACACTCAGGAAACACCATTCGTAGTCATTGACCGACGCATCATCCGGCAGCACTACAACGACCTTACCGGTTTCTTCCCGTTCGCCAAAATTTATTACGCAGTCAAAGCAAATCCGGGCAATGAAATCCTTGAATTGCTGCGCGATCAGGGCTCATGCTTCGATATCGCTTCCACCTATGAGTTGGACAAGGTTCTGGCTCTCGATGTGTCCCCCGAGCGCTGCAGCTACGGCAACACCATCAAGAAGCGCAAGGACATCCGCTACTTTTATGAAAAAGGCGTGCGCCTGTATGTCAGTGATTCCGAACCCGACCTGCGCAATATCGCCCTCGAAGCCCCCGGCTCGAAGGTTTATATACGCCTGCTCACCGAAGGCAGCCACACCGCCGACTGGCCACTGTCGCGCAAATTCGGCTGCCAGACCGATATGGCTGTCGATCTGCTGGTGCTGGCCAAGGAACTGGGCCTCGAGCCTTATGGCGTATCATTCCATGTCGGTTCGCAACAGCGCGACATCAGCGCCTGGGATGCCGCTATCGACAAGGTTAAGACCATCTTCGACTGGCTTAAAAATGAACAGGGCATCCAGCTGAAAATGATTAATATGGGTGGCGGCTTCCCGGCCAACTACCTCAACCGCACCAACGACCTCGGCACCTATGCCGACGAAATAAAATACTATCTGCATGAAGACTTTGGCGATGAATTGCCCGAAATCATCCTCGAACCGGGCCGTTCACTGTGCTCCAATGCCGGCGTACTGGTCAGCGAAGTGGTGCTGATTTCGCGCAAATCCACCAGCTCGCTGCATCGCTGGGTGTATACCGATGTTGGCAAGTTCTCCGGCCTCATCGAAACCCTCGGCGAATCCATCAAGTATCCGATCTACACCGAAAGAACGGGGGAGCAGGAAGAATGCGTGATCGCCGGCCCTACCTGCGACAGTGCCGATATCATGTATGAAGACCACAAATACGAGCTGCCGCTTTCCCTGGAAATCGGCGACCGCCTGTACTGGTTCTCCACCGGCGCCTACACCACCAGCTACAGCGCCATCGAGTTCAACGGCTTCCCGCCGCTTAAACAATACGTCATCGGATAGTCGAAACCGTCCCGAGGCAGTTCAATCCTTACAAAGGGTATTCAACGGATGAGAAATTTTTGCTTATTGCCCGTTATGCGGATGTTCGTTTGCATCTGTTGCTGCTGGATTTCAAGCGCTGCGGCAGCCGATGCCCTGCCGCGCTGGGAGGCCGGTATCGCAGCGGGCGCTGCGACGCTGCCGCAATACATGGGCAGCGACGAACGCTACACCTTTGCCCTACCCGTTCCGTTTCTTGTCTACCGCGGCGACCGGGTAAACCTGGATCGCGATGGTCTGCGCGCCGAGCTGTTCGGCAATCATGACGTGTCGCTGGATGCCAGCCTTGGCATCGGCCTGCCTGTGCGCAACAGCAACCGCGCCCGGGTTAATATGCCGCATCTGTATTTCAGCCTGCAGGCCGGCCCGCGCCTCAACTGGCGTGTCTATGCCAACGAGCAAAGCGAGTGGACCATCCGCCTTCCCTGGCGCGGCGTCATGGATGTAAGAGGACACTATCTCGGCTGGGTATCGGAGCCCGACCTGCGCATACAATACAAACTCTCCGACAACATCGGTATGCGCCTCAGTGCGGGCGCACTGTTCGCCTCAAAGAAATTCAACGCCACCTATTACAGCGTTGACCCAATCTATGCGACCGCCACCCGCCCCGCCTATCAGGCCAAAGCCGGGCTGCATTCCTTATCGGTGGGCGGCACGATGTTCTGGACTGTGAACAAGCGACTGCGCCTGTTCACAAGACTGAATTATCGCAACCTGAGTTCCGGCGTCGTCAACAGCAGCCCACTGGTCAAAACGCCGCATTATCTTTCAGGCGCAGTCGGTGTTGCCTGGAGTCTCTACCAGTCGGATGAACTGGCCGCATCGAGTGACGATAACGACTAGGGCTTCTGCATCCGGAATTGGATTGGTTAGATCAGCCCGATTTTTTCACGAACTTGGTCAGGATGACGATCTGCTGGCCTTCCACGCGACCTTCAATATGTTCAGCATTATCGTGTACCAGCCGGATATTGCGTACGGCGGTGCCACGCTTGGCGGTCAGGCTGCTGCCCTTCACATCCAGATCCTTGATCAGAACGACTGTATCGCCGGCCTGTAACACCACGCCATTGGAATCGATGTGCTTGATGGCTTCGCTCCCCTGCCCTGCGAGGCCTGCTTCCGCCCACGACCGGGTTGCGTCGTCCAGATACAGCATATCAAGCAGATCCTGCGGCCAGCCTTCACCCTTCAGGCGGGTAAGCATGCGAAAAGCCATCACCTGCACAGCGGGCACCTGGGACCACATGCTGTCGTTCAGACAACGCCAGTGGTTGGCATCCACCTTTTCAGGGTCTTCAACCTGCTCAAGACAGGTGGCGCAGAGCAGCACGCACTGATCGGCCGTTCCATCCGAAGGGGCGACTTCATAGGCCGCCAGATTGTCGCTTGCACCGCACAATTCGCATACTGAAGCACTGCGTTCAAGCAGCTCCTGTTGTGTACTCATGAATAACCCTTTCCCGTAAGCTGGATTTCAGCGCGCGCCGTGGCACTGCTTGTATTTCTTGCCTGAACCGCATGGGCAGGGATCATTGCGCCCCACCTTGGGCTGATTGCGCCGATAGGTTTCGTGATCCTCATCGACGATCGGCTCGTTGCCATGGCTGTACTGCACTGGCGCTTCCTGTTTTTTCGGCTCTTCGACCGGCACAGGCTTCTCCACCTGCACCTGATGCAGGGCAAGCATGGTTTCCATGCGCACCCGACCGAGCATGGCGGCAAACAACTCGAAAGATTCACGCTTGTACTCCTGCAAGGGCTGCTTCTGCGCATAACCGCGCAGACCGACGCTCTGACGCAGGTGATCCATGGCCAGCAGATGATCCTTCCAGTGATGATCAAGCATCTGCAGAACCAGATACCTCTCGAAGTTGTGCATGGCCTGCACGCCAACCTGTGCTTCCTTGGCCTGCATCATTGCATCCAAAGCAACGCAGACATGCTCCACCATAGCTTCAGCATCCTGCACCTCGTCGCTGTCCACCCAGGCGCGCACCGGCGCATCAAGGGTCAACTGCTCCTGAAGCTCATCATGCAAGGCATCCAGTTCCCAATCGTCGGCGTAGGCATGCGCGGGCAGGTGTTTCTCAACCAGTGTGGCAACAAAATCGCGGCGCATATCCTCGATCACATCGCGCACATCCTCTGCCTGCAGCAACTCGCGACGCTGTGAATAGACCACATCGCGCTGCTGATTCATCACATCGTCGTATTCAAGCAACTGTTTGCGGATATCGAAGTTGCGCCCTTCGACCTTCTTCTGCGAATTCTCGATGGCCTTGGTCACCCAGGGGTGCTCGATGGATTCACCCTTGTTGAAGCCCATCTTGGCGAGCATGGACTGCATCTTCTCGCCGCCGAAGATACGCATCAGATCGTCCTGCAAGGAGAGATAGAAACGGGTCGAGCCCGGATCACCCTGACGTCCGGCACGACCACGCAACTGGTTGTCGATGCGCCGCGACTCATGCCGCTCGGTACCCACAATATGCAGGCCGCCGGCCGTAACGACCTCGATATGCTCGGCTGCGCACTTAGCCCGGATTTCCGCCTCTTTGACCTTTCTTTCCTCCTCGGAGAGCTTGTCGGACAACTGCCCGATGAGCATCTCCGGATTGCCGCCCAGCATGATATCGGTACCGCGACCGGCCATATTGGTGGCGATGGTCACCGCACCCTTGCGGCCTGCCTGCGATACAATCTCCGCCTCGCGCTCGTGCTGCTTGGCGTTGAGCACTTCATGCTTGATATCGCGCTTGGTGAGGATGTCGGAAAGGTATTCCGACTTTTCGATGGAGGTGGTACCGACCAGAATCGGCTGACCGCTTTCATGCGAGGTCACGATATCCTCGATCACGGCAGCATATTTATCTTCCTGGTCGCCAAAAATAAGATCGGCCTTGTCGTCACGGACCATCGGCTGGTTGGTCGGCACAATCACCACTTCCAACTTGTAAATCTTCTCGAATTCCTCGGCCTCGGTATCGGCCGTACCGGTCATGCCGGCCAGCTTGTCGTACATGCGGAAGTAATTCTGGAAGGTCACTGAGGCCAGGGTCTGGTTCTCAGGCTGTACGGTCACGCCTTCCTTGGCTTCCAGGGCCTGATGCTGACCGTCGGAATAGCGGCGACCGGGCATCATGCGTCCGGTGAATTCATCGATGATGATGACTTCATCATTGCGCACAATGTAGTCCACCTCGCGGGTGAACAGGGTATTGGCACGCAGGCACTGGGTAGCAGCATGCATCAGATTGACGTTTTCCGGATCGTAGAGATTGCCCGACTTCATCAAGCCGGTTTCACGGAACAAGGATTCCACATGCTCCATGCCTTCCTCGGTATAGGAAACGGCCTTGTCCTTTTCATCCTTGTCGTAATCCGTTGCATCGAGTTGCTTGATGATGGCGTCGGCCTTCTGATACAGATCGCCGGCCTTCTCGGCAGGCCCCGAGATAATCAGCGGCGTGCGCGCTTCATCGATCAGGATGGAATCGACCTCATCGACAATGGCATAGTGCAAATCGCGCTGCACCAGATCCTCACGGGCAAAGGCCATATTGTCGCGCAGGTAATCGAAACCGAATTCGTTGTTGGTGCCGTAGGTAATGTCACAGGCATAGGCCTTCTGGCGCTCATCGCTGCTGATGCCATGTACAACCACACCTGTGGACATGCCAAGGAAGGAATACAATTTTCCCATCCACTCGGCATCGCGCTTGGCCAGATAGTCGTTCACGGTCACGACATGCACGCCGCGCCCGGTCAGGGCATTGAGATAGACAGCCAGTGTGGACATCAGTGTCTTGCCTTCACCGGTCTTCATTTCTGAAATCATGCCGTTGTTCAGGATCATGGCGCCGATCAACTGCACATCGAAGTGGCGCATGCCCAAGATGCGGACGCTGCCCTCACGGGCCACGGCAAAGGCTTCGGGAAGCAATGCATCCACCGTTTCACCCGCTGCCAAGCGAGCCTTGAACTCGCCGGTTTTACCCTGCAGTTCCTCATCGGAAAGCATTTGCATGCGGCTTTCCATGGCATTGATCTGCTCCACAACGGGATACATCTGCTTAAGAATCCGTTCATTGCGGCTGCCAAACATTTTGGTCAGAAAATCGAACATGGGGTACTGGCTCCTGCGGCGCGGTTAAATCAGGCGGCGCACGCTAACATGCAAGCGGTGATGCGACAAAACAGGAATATCGAGGCCTCCTGGCCTTTGATTCTCAAGCGATTGGAAGAAAAGAGCCAAGCAGACAGGTGACCCGCGAACAGGCGTCTGGCCTAAACATCCGATGCGCCCCAGATCATACGCAGCATGGCAGTACAGATATGGTCACTGATGTCTTCATCCATATTCATAATAAAAGCTCTGGCTTCAGCCATATGCATGACTTTGCGTTTGGCCAGCAAGTCGCGTAATTCCTGATGGGCATCGAAAAGCTCCTGATAATCATCGCCGGGCAATTGCATCAACTTGCAATCAGAAATAGCGCGCGCCGTCGCCGTTCGCTTGCCACCAAGCGCCACGGAGAATTCTCCGATCAGGCTTCCGGTGGACACATCCTTCAGATGCTGCTCCTTGCCAAGTTTAAGATGGACAGAAATCTCACCACTCTGGACTACATAGGCATCCTTCGTAGTTTCATTTTCGCCAAACAGCTTTTCCCCTGCCTGCAGCACTATCGGCCGCATGCGGTGAGCAATCTCATTGCGCAAGGCTGCACTCATTTCCGAGAAGAAATCATTGACAGCCAACTGATTGGCCAGCATTCGGGAGTGGTAAAGGTGATCAAGCCGATCACCAAAATCAGGGGCTTTGTCGCGTAGCTCATCGAGCTTGCTGTAGGGCAACTCAAGCACGGCACTGTCCTCTCCGGCCACAACCTCAGCCGTACGCTTGCCGGCCAGAAAATAACCGATTTCGCCGCATATATCGCCAGGATGAATGCTGCCCAGCCTGGTTCGCTCATCATTGAGGGTCAGGTAACCATCCAGACGTCCTTCGACAACAATGAATAATGATGTGGCTTCATCATCCTTTTGCACCAGTGTCTCACCGGCTTTGAGATAATACAGCTCCATTGCATCCAACATATCGTCGAAGGTTTCATCATCAATAGTGGCGAAAATATCCTTAGATCGCCAATGATGGCCGGCACGCTCCTTGGGCGAAAGAAACTCAAGCAAGCGCTCCCGGAAATCATCCATATCCCGGCAAAGCCGGAAAATACGTTTGGGGCCTTCATGCTCATTGGGCGCCATTTTGTGATACAGACGCAATATAGCGATGGACTTGGTCGGATAGCTCTGACGCGCGTACCGTTCTGAAGATGCCAGAAACCAGCGCAATGCATCATCACGTGCACCCTCCGCCTTCTCATAACAACGTGCAGCCTGTAGTGCCAGATCCGGATCCGTTGGTGATTGTTTTGCCAGAGTAGCGAAAGCAATGCCGGCTTTAGCAAACTGCTTTTTTTGTATTGCCTCGCGAGCTTTCCTGCGCAGGGAATCAACATCATGCAGACCAACATGAAGTTCGTCGAACAAATGATCTTCGCGCAACTCGTTTTCGGGCATGCAGTCTCAACCTCCAGCTAGCCGCTAGGGTATCAGGTGTTTCCAAGGCTCGCCATTATCCATGGAGCAGATTGTCGGCAGCACATAACCTGTCCTCATCAGTAGCTCATAAGTTGTCCGGTCTGAAGATTACCCGAGAGGTAATCAGAGATGAGACGAACGACAGTGTTACAGGAGGTCAGGAAGATGAGATTTGATG